>Ga0184636_1000252_pt1 | contig 13105 bp, 18 predicted proteins | sample PLM3_60_b2_FD_133164 | JGI IMG/M metagenome (GOLD analysis project Ga0184636, IMG submission 133164) | Groundwater sediment microbial communities from an aquifer in East River, Colorado, USA - PLM4_90_b2 | ecosystem: Environmental > Terrestrial > Soil > Riparian zone | place: USA: East River... | reverse complement strand
AGTTCCGATCGGACGGGGCGTTATTGTAGCATTGCACCGCGTTCAGAGTCAATGAAAATTGATTTTTACAATAGCTCATAGACCCACAGTTTCCCGTCCGGCCTCGCCTCTTCCACACGTTTCACGAGCCGTTTCTTATGGAGGTTCAAAAGCCGGGTGCCGCTCGTATTCGCCTCAAGCTTCCTGGCGTCGGAGAGGTCTTTTGAAGTGGCCGTCTTCCTCTGCACAATAAAGTCCAGGGTGTCTTTGAGATAATTGTTGAGTTTGCCCAGTACCACTCTGCCGGTGTCCCGCATTTCGGCCATAATCGCCAGGTCCTTGCGTTCGAGCGCGACTTCGATATTTTCCTTCTGGTTCTTGTTCAGGCCGATGAGGAGAAGATACTTGTCCCCGTACTCGCCTGAGAGCAGCCGCGAAACGAGCTTTGTCACAATTTCATCGGCGCAGGAATCGTCGATCCCCCCGATCTCCGAGACATCAAGGGCCCCCACCGCCCCCTCAGGTTCTTTTTCGATCTCCCGCTCGATCCGTTCCCGGATCGCCTGGCCCGAGGGCCGGGTCACGAGGTCCTTTGAATCGTTGCCGAGTTCCTCTTTTAAGAGATTATAAAGGTCGTATTTCGTCATGATCAATCCGCCCCATCAACCAAAGCGATCATCAAGGCCGCACCTTGGCTGCTTCCATGGCCTTTTGAAGAAATAACGGAGAACCTTCATATTTCAGCCAGAGGGGCGCGTTCAGACTGCAATACTGATATGCCGATTCAAAATCATGATACGCCTGCCTGTCCGCCACTTTCAGAAGCATATCGTTCCAAGCATCTATCATGGCATTCCGGTGAAGAAGGAAAAGCGGCAAATCGCCATACTTGAACAATCCTCGTTCTCTCCAAAAGTCGAATTTCTTAAGATAGAACCGGAGAATACGCGCGATAGAGGGAGCGCTTTTCAGGCATTTTGTCATCATAGCCGATGCCGTTGCTTCTTTCCCTGAAAAGTGCTGCAACAGAGCATTACCGTACAGCGACTCTATATCTTCGTTCTCCCGGTAGCATTTTTCGGCTTGTTCAAGGTTTCCCAAAAAATGATAAACATCACCAAGAAGAAACCGGACACCCTGGTTGTCGTTCGGATTCAGGTCCATCAGAACTTCAAATTCCCGGAGCGCGTCTTCATAACGGTGAAGCTGCATAAGAGACAGCCCCAGACCGTGCCGGGCGCGCATATAGGGGCGGGTCTCCATTTCAAGCCAATAGGGCACATCTTCCATCTTCACCACGCCGCCCTGTGCTCTTACAGCGTCATCAACTGCGGTACGATAAGCCTTTTCCGCATCAAAAAAATCAAACCCGTCTGTATAGATATTCCCGAGAAGATTTCTCGCGTCAACGCAATAAGGATAAACCTCCAGTGCTTTAAGCGCCTTTTTCTTGGCCGCCTTGTTATCGCCCTGCTCTCTTGCCTCCCACCCCTCGTCATTGATCAGCGTCGCGGCGCTGTTCAGAAGTTTGTCGGCCTTTTCTCCATCGCCCTTCCTTCGATAAATCTCCGCCGCTTTTTTATAAAGCCGGATCGCCCTCCCATGATCGTCCATCGAAGCGTCGATTGCCAATTCTTCAACAGGCTCGGGGAAATCCTTGTCAAGTTTCGCGGCTTTTTCCAGGTATTTTATCCCCTGCTCCCGCTCCGGCTCATTCCATGTCCTGAGCAGGGCAACGCCGAGGTTCAGAAGTGCCGCGGGATTCTTCGGATTTTGCTTCAGCGCCTCCCGGAGCGCGGCAATTTCAGCCTCGCCCCGTTTTTTCCAGGTGTTTATTTCTTCGTTATTTTTTTTCAAATCAACCTCTCAAAGTCATCGCCCGCAGCATTTCTTGAATTTCTTCCCGCTCCCGCAGGGGCAGGGCTCGTTCCGGCCGGTTTTCCAAACCATGCGCTCCAATTGTTCGATCCGTGACAGAAAAAAGTTTTTCTCCGCAAGTATATCCGCTTTCTGCTTCTCCAGAAGCAACGTGCGTTTATGTAAGGAAAGGATTTCCTCGTGATTTTTCAAGAACTCATAGTGGTCCCTGATACTTTCAATTGTGTCATTGTCCCATTTGAGCGCTTCATTGGGATTTTTTTCCGCTGCCGCCTTGAGCGCCTGTTCTATCGACAAGCCGTTTTTCAAGCCCGCCACAACCTCGCTGTCGTAGGCGATCTCGCCTGATGTTCTTTGGTCAAGCATTGCCATAAATTCCGCATTGCTCGAAAAATATGCTTGAAACAAAGCTATTGAATTATCAATGAGTGGTTTCATCAAGTCTTACTTTAATCGATCAATATAGACTTCAAAAACTTCCGGAGAAAGAGCTTTCAATATTTTCCGCGCTTCCACCATATTCCGGTGATCACGCTTTTCGCGCGCCCCTTCCGCGCGGATCAGTGTCCGGTAAATCTCGAGCGCCCGGCCGTGGTCCCGGTCAACGGCAACGGTCGCCGTGACGTCCACGGGCGGCAGGAGATCCTCCAGCAATCCGTATACCGGCGTCATATACGGACCTTCCCTTTTGATGATTGCCGCCAATTCGTCATCGCTCAGCCACGCCGCGTTCGCCTCGCAGGGCGAGTGCAGAAAAGCTTTTGCATAAAGGACCCGGGCTTCGGAACGCCTCTGCTGCGGCACTAACGAGTTGCCCAGAAGGCAGAGGAGCCGGGCATTGTCCCGGTGTTTTTCCAGAAGCTTTCTGAGCGAATGCTCCGCCTCTTCGTACTGCAGCACATCAATATGCAAAGACCCCAGACACAAATCAGGGGGAATGAAAAAGTCTTCGTTATCCCCGATCAGGCCGATCACTTTTTTCACAAGCGCTTTTCGAAGCCCGTCGCCCCATTTACCAAAGGAAGAAGAACGAACTTTCTGCCACAAAGCCAGGGCCGCGGCTTCGGAATCAAGCGCATCGATGCTCCACAACATATCGCCCCATTCGAGGGCCAGCGTCTTTCCGTCAACCGCATCCGTAAATTGCGGGTCCTCCCTGATGAGGTCGCCGAAAATCGAGGCGGCCTTGTCCAGGTCGAGTCTCGCAAGGGCGGCGTATCCATCCCCAAGCTTTATCCGGTCCTGTCCAAAGAGATCGAACTGGAACGTAGCAGGCTTTTCCTGACAGGTTTCGTCCGCGGAATCCATTCCTGATAACTCCAGATGGTTTAAGGCTTACTTTTTAAAATAAGCATTGAGGCCGATTATTATCGGCTTCCCGTCTATGAGGACATCGGTTTCCTTGTTCCCCCTCGTGCTGGCAACGACCATGGTTTTACCTGACGCGCTCGGGGTCGGCGTTTCCAGGTCAGCGGTGATGATCAGTTTGTTGCCTTCGATTTTTGCGGTGATGGCCATGATATTCCCTCCTCGATAATTATAACGTTAGGCTTTACGAAGACGACTTTCATTCCTCGTAAGGATCTTCAAGCTCCTTCCGGTCATCCGCTGTTACTTGCAACAGCGGCCATTATTCCCTGCGGTAGAATCCTATGCCGAAAACTGACTGCTGTTCTTTTGGTGAACTTTTTGACATGGCGACTTCGCATTAGTCAAGTCAACGCAACGCTCACCGGTGGCCGCGCCTTGTGCGGCAAACCTGTGGAGCTATTTGTTGAACAAGCTTTTTTATCAGTTTAACTTTCGACGAAATGATGCCTTCTTTTATCTCGTGTCCCCAGATTCTCAACACAGTCCATCCAAGCACTGACAATAGTCGCGTTTGTCTAGCATCCCGTTGCCGATTGTCTGTAATCTTCTCTTGCCACCACTCTGAGTGTGTTTTGGGGAGCTCAAAGTGTAGTGGACATCCATGCCAAAAACAACCATCAACAAAAATACAAATACGTTGTCGAGGGAAACAAATGTCCACAGTTATGCGTTTGTTCGGTATAGGCGAGTAGTCCTTGCGAAATCTGAGACCAGCACGAAAGAGAAGACTTCTTAGGCTACGCTCTGGGCTTGTTTCGCGTCCGACATTCTCCTGCATAACATGCCGCACTGCGGCCGAGGATGCACTGGGGGCACGTTTGCGTATGCACGCCATAGCCTATCTATGCCTCATTGTTCGTCGGAGTCCCTTCGCTTTATCTTGAATATCTCCTTGGCCGTTTTAAAGGTAATGTCTGCTTTACCCCATGTCAGAGTCAAAGTATCAGGCAGTTTGTCATCGAAGGCTGCCATCTGTAGCAGAACTGGTCGCAAGTACTTCTCTATGAAAGTACTCATGCAATTTCCGGCTTTCCCTTCAATAAAGGCCCACGCATCTTCAACATGGACTTCTCCACCGTTGTCCTCAAATGCCCTTTGTAATTCGGCAAGTCTTGCTGATGGAGTAGGATCAAGTACAATCAATACGGGGGTAAGTCCTGCCGCCTTACATTCGACCGGAAAGGAAAGTTCTTCCGCGAAACGACCTTGCCCACTTGCGGCAATTGTGACCCGGAGTTTGAATTCGTAAGCAATTTTCGATTCGGCATCGAGACAGTCAATTTGCCGACCATCCGCCGTTATCTTGCCGCTCTCGTTGACTCGCTTCACAGGAGAGTTTCTTGATCCTACTGTAGTGCCGCCCATGCAAGAGGCCAAGACGGGTTCAAACAAATAGCCTGTCTCTTGCCCACTCCTATTGTCAATATCAAATACCCACTTACGCCACATCAACCATGACCCCAGTAGATTCGTAGGAACTATTCCGTATTCAAGAAGACTACGGGGACCAATCTGATCCATTGTCGGTTTTGGTTGTGTAGAAAGAATGCGCTGGTACTTAATACGTCTCTTCAAAATCTCGCATAGATTGCTGAAGTATAATCGAACATCGGGCTCCTTTCGGATGAGCTGATCTAGTTCTTCCAAGAGGTCGTCTGTGGTCAAGCCCTCCCACACTGCGGGCAACTTTGGCGGGATTTGAATGTCGTAAAATGTGGGGACCTTCGTCTTGGGTGCCATCAGGGTTGCGTTGCTCATTGCCAATCCGAGATCGGTCGCAGATAGATAGAGTAACCATGAAATTTCCTGTACGGATAATGAGACGCGATCGCCACCTTGTCCAAGCATTCTAACTTTAGCGAAATGACTCTTAAGATCGGTAGAAATCATGACAGCACATACCTCCGGGTTTCTTCAAACATCATGAGTTGGGTGTCTTCATCATCAATAAATGCTTTGAGCAGCCGCTCGGTATTTTTCAACGCCGGGCTCATGCCGTTGGATTGAGTCAAAGAGAACTGAAAGTGTGGCCGTTTTTGTTCGTAGACGACAGCAAAACCATATTCTTTCATGATATGTGTTGCTATGACTTCAGCTAGAAGAGGCGGAACCGCGTTTGCAATCTGCTGAAGACAGGAAGCTGGCGCACCCTTGAAATGATAACTATCGGGGAAAGTTTGTAGCCTTGCGCATTCACGAAGCGAAAGTGAACGGTTTTCGGAAGGATGAATAAACTCCCGCATTGCAGCCCCAGTAATGGTCAAGGCTGGCTCGTCTGCTATTAATCGCTTTATTCCAGAAGGAGCGCCACCCCGACGCTCGGAGGGTGTCCCATCGCATACCCGTCGATTTGCACGTCTTTTGAAAGATGCATGTTGAAGCTCGTCTGGCAAATCCTTCATGGTTTGGCCAGGCTTTAGCATTTCAATTCTTGTCTGCTGTTCATCCTTTTGGGGGATGTAGAAATGCTGCGACACGTTAGCCTGATCGCCTCTAAGCCATTTTTGCAAATCGTTCTGTGGAGGTAATGCATAATTCATGGTACTCGCAACATCAGTGCTTGCAGGTGGCAGGTCGGAACTTGCCTCCGTAAATGTGGCTTCCGACTTCCGAAAAATCGCGCCGCTGACATTATGGCTGTGCGGAGGGAATCGGAATATGTGCCCCAGCCTGTTGCCGACCAATACAACTCTTTTCCTTCTCTGCGGAACGCCGTATGCATGGGCATAGATCTTCTCCAAAGTCACGTTGTAGCCTAATGATAGGAATGCCTTCACGGCCTCACAAACGTACTGACCATCCCACGCAGTTAAAAGTCCTTCAACATTTTCCATTAAAAACCATTTTGGTCTCAAAGCATTAAGAACTCTAACGTACTCAGTGAGAAGTTTGTTTCTGTCATCAGCCCAAAATTTCTGTCCCGCACTACTGAACCCCTGACATGGTGGGCCGCCCAAGAGCATATCAATGTCCGCCGGTAGTGATTTTAGATCAAGGTTCCGGATATCTGACTGTTGTACTTTAGCCGAAGGAAAGAATGTCGTGTATGTCTGAATCGCATCGGCATCGATGTCCGTCGCAAGGACGATATCAAAACCGGCGCGCTTGAAACCAAGCGATAGACCTCCTGCACCGCAGAACAAAGCAATTGCTTTATGATCCTTCTTCATTTTCATCTTTCTTTCAAGTTAGAAAACCCCACCGTAAGGGGCGCGTCGTTTGCGACCCTCTCGACGGAGATGTTGGGAATCTTAGCCGTTCCCTTGTTTTTTTCATATCTGATAAACCACAATCTTACATCCGGGTTCCAACTGCCCTTAGCTGTCCTTGCCGACTCAATCAAATCTTTTTCAGCGAATCCGATCCGCACGGGAACAAGATCGTTGTCGCCAAATTTCTTTGCCAACGGCCGCAACGTCGTTTTCTCGACAACGAGTTCAACGGTTTTAATCCTTGCGCGGCTTTCCTCATCATACCGGTAGCGTACGCAGACAAGGGCGTCGCCATGTTTTTCAAGCAGTTTTTTTGTCCCCTTTTGTCCTGGTTTCAGTTTCAGCCGTGTTATCATGTAAATGCCTCTGGGAGAATATCATAGTCCTGACGATCACACAAGACCCGTCCGCGCCGCAATCCTCCCTTTAGTGAAGGTCATGTAAGTTGCCTGGCTTTCCTTGGTCAGAAAGCCGATCTTTCTTTTGTCCTCTTCGGGCGGGACCATCAACTCGCGAATGGCATCGAAGACCACCCTAAACTGGGCGTCATATTTCATTTCAAGCTCTTCCAGCTTTTTTGCAAGGTCTTTATTCGTTGCTATCATTTCCCTGAGCTTGACGAAGGCCCGCATAATCTGAATGTTTACCTGCACGGCCTTCTTGCTGTTAAGAACGCTGGACAGCATGGACACGCCTTGTTCTGTGAAAACGTAGGGAAGATATTTCGAGTGCGCCCCTCTTTTTAAGGTGCCAAAATGGCGCCTTAAAGAATCGTAGTCCTCTTGCGACAGTTGAAACATGAAATCCTCCGGGAAACGATCGATGTTTCTTCTGACCTGTCTCTTGAGCTGTTTAACCTCAACCCCGTACAGTCCCGCAAGATCGCTGTCGAGCATTACTTTTTGACCGCGAATTAGGAAGATTTTTCGCTCCATCATTTCCGATTCAATTACCGGCTTCATGATGCCTCCGATCAATAGCGGCGCGACAACTCGCAATTCAATTGATTCAATTGAACCATATTTGACAATATTTGTCAAGGAGAAAATTCAAGAAAGTAGCTCTGAATTCCCTACGGCTGAAATCTTACGGGATCAGGATCGAAGTCGGTAGGTCGGGTAGAGGGCAACGAAACTCGAAATCTTCGGTCCCTTGTGCCAAGCAATGGCTCCTTCTCAAGTGGAATGGCCAATGAGTAAAGGCTTTCCCCTCGCCTCAGTTTGCAGCGTGCCACATGTTTTGCATGTCGTCTAGCCCGCCATCCTCCGCGTGGCACGTTGGACTCAGAATACGGAAGAGATGTGTCGTTGCGGGGGACACTTCCGCAAACTGTTTCGGAACTATTTGTCTGAGTTCTCCGTACATTTTCCAATCTCGCACATTGGGTGTCTAACGACGCGGTTGTAGGGCGCGCATCTCAGCGTCCCACACGACCTGCCAGTTGGAATTAAATCTCGTGGAACCAAAAACTTGTCGAAGCATGAGCTGTGCCCCGTGGTAGTTGTCCGTTGTTTTGATGAACCATGGACGAGCAGCGTGTTACCCGTAGCCCATTCTTTCCATTCTTTCCGTCTTGATTTATACCAATAAATATTATATGATAATATCAGCTTTGCAAAAGCTGGAGGTTAAATTATGCACAAGAATACAAGCGTAACTATCGGCGCACACTATGAAAAATTTATTTCTCAACAGGTCGCCCAGGGCCATTTTGGTTCAACTAGTGAAGCGATACGGGCCGGGCTTCGGCTATTGGAGGAACGGGAAACCAAGCTGTCGCTGTTACGTCGCGCACTAGCCGAGGGTGAAGAAAGCGGGAAAGCCGACTACTCCCTCAAGGGTTTAATTGATGAGCTTAATGACGAAGGGCTCACGTGAAACCCCTTTTTACCCTCACAAACAAGGCCAAGGCCGATTTGAAAAAGATAGGCCGCTATACACAAGAACATTGGGGGAGTGACCAGCGCGATCAGTATCTAACCATGATGGATGCCTGTTTCCATCAGTTGGCCGCGAATCCCCACATAGGAAAGGACTGTAATGAGATTCGAGATGGCTACCGTAAATTCAACGCAGGTAGCCATGTGATATTTTACCGTCAAACGCTTACCGACACAATTGAGATTGTTCGCGTTCTGCATGGACGAATGGACATAGAAGTGAGGCTTGCTGTGCCATAAGACGCCAATGTTACAGCCAGTGAAGAACTTCATGCCCTTCTATCTCTCACAAATTCAAATGCACTCTCACCATGCTCAACAATCTTTTTCGCCTCAGTCATTACTTGATCATCAAGAACAAATGTTGCCTTTTTCCTCATAATCAAAACCCTCCCTTATTTGTTGTGATGATAACAAAAAAGGCACACTATGCGAGTTCTATTTATTGCAAAAAAAACCAATAATAACCGGCTCAAGATCATCGGTCTTGACTCGTTTTTTAAGACTAAATCTGCGTAATCTGCGGATAAAGTTTTCTCCCAAGTCTTGATTCTGCGGTCAGACTCTGGCTTTTCAACTTTATTACGAACGAATCCAAAATTGAATTGACAAAGAAACCAGAAAACACAGTCACAACCCGAACCAGGCTCGTCGGGGATAAACCCCGACGCTACAGGATGCGTAATTCAGGATGCGTACTTCGCACTCTTGTTTATGAAGGTTACATCTCCGGCAGCACGATATTGATCTGGCTACCGGGAAAAGAGATGAGATTACGTTCCCGTTCCATGCCCCTGGCCCATGGCGGGATGATGGCGCGCCTGGCTGTTCCTGAGCGGATGGAAATCCTGCCCTGCCATTGCTCGACAAAACGTCTGACCGCGGCCAGTCCATGGCCCCTGCCCTCGTCTTCATAGCGAGATACGCCGTGCAGGAGCGCCTGGTCGAGGGCGTCAAGATCTCCCTTCAGTTTGAACCGGTGGGAAAGTGATTTTCGAAATCCAACGCCTACGTCCATGACAGAGATCTTGACAACGTTTTTTTGAATACTTTGAAACCGGTACTTCTGTATCCCCACATATCCCGTGGTCTCGCTGTGCTCGATAATGTTCTGACAGACCTCGGACAAGGCCACGATAAAGCCGTTGATTGCCCGGTCGTCGTAGTGGAGATGCTTTGCGAGTATGGCCTGGGCCCGGTCTCTCACCTTTCCCACGATGTAATGGATGTCGTTCGACTTCGCAATCGGCGTAATTTCGAGCAGGACGTCGGACTCGGCGCTGCGCTGGTATTTTTCGGAAAGGCCGGAAGAATAACCAAGAGTGAAATATCGTTTTGCGTAGGTAAAGAAATCCATCCTGTCGAGGTATGCGCGCACCTCAAGGGATTTCGGGAGAATGACGGTTTTCCGAACGTCCTCAAGCAGGCAAAGCTCCCCGATTTCGAGGAGCGCCAGCATGCCGTAGGGATCGATAAAGGAAATATTACCGAGGTCGATCTGTTCCGAGCGGATGAAAGACTTGAGGGTTTGTTCGAAGGTATCTTCAGTTATCTGGTTCATCGGGAGAGATAAAATGCCGCTGCCTGAAGCAGGATGTTCGTATAGATCCCGGCACCGATGTCATCAAGCATCACGCCGGGACCGCCGTGGAGGTCCTGCAAGCGCTTGAGAGGCCAGGGCTTCGCAATATCGAAAACCCGGAAAAGGATGAATCCCGCAACAATAAAACCCCAGGAAGCCGGCGCCATGAACAGGGCAACAAGATACCCGGCTATTTCATCGATCACAATCGAGGAGCAGTCCGTGCAGCCGAGCAGTTTTTCAGCGCGGCCGGCGGCCCAGGTCCCGATAAAAAAAATGAGAAGGCATACGGATAGATACCACGTTGGCGCGAGGTCTTTCAACGCCAGATAAAGCAGCACGCCGACAACCGTGCCCGCGGTGCCCGGCGCAACGGGAAATCTCCCGGCATAAGCGCCCTGGGCAATAAACAGGATAAACCCTCTTGCGACTCTGCTCATCTGCACCTGTTCCTAACCCTGACAAGCCGCAACTACAGGCAAAATTTAAAGGCGTCTCTCGCTAAGCTCGCAAAGTACGCAAAGAAAAGCAGCCGAGGCGTTTGTTTTAAAATACAGACCAAAGCTTTGGACTTTCTTTGCGACCTTTGCGCGCTTTGCGAGAGATAATCCTGCCTTTCCTGCCTTTTTAGATGGATCTTGATTTATAATTTACTCCTGCCCCGGTCCCTTGAGCGAAACGCCGTACCCGTCGGCCCCCTGGGGCACACAGCAGCGAACGGCGTCAAAAGCGAGCAAGATGCGCTTCTCTTTTTCCAGCCGTGCGGCGGAGAACTGAACCGGCTGATGCTCGGAAACCATTTTTACCAGCTGCTCCCTGACAGGGATGGCCCCGAAGCCTTCGCCCGTAACCTCCCCCGTCGCAACATCCAGGACCTCGGCGTTCACCGGGTCCGCTACCACGGCAACAGGCAGGGGCGAAGAACCAAGCAAACGGGCCGCTGCCACAGCCTGCCGCTCCCGGGAAGAGAGGGAGCCTGAGGAACACTTGATGAGCATTGACCTCTTGCCGGCAACAGAGACGACGAAATCAGCGGAAGAATAAGATATTTCCTCGCCCAGGGTAACCTTAAAAATAACGTTCTTCTCGATGTCTTCCGGCTGATACCCCTTCTTTTCCGTCAGGAGGTAAAAAATCATCTTTCTGGCCTCCGCAGCCAGACTTTCTCCATCTTCAAGCTCCTGCGCAAGAATGGACAGGACCTTCTTCTCCCGTGTTGCGGCCTCTTCATCCATATCAGCCTCTTCTGTTACTTCTTGCCGCCCGCTTTTTTCGCCGGGGCCTTTTTCTTCTCTTTTTCCTGGTCCTTTTTCACCATGGCCGTTGTTTCCTGGGATGACGTGGAAGCAGGGAGCTGCGGCGTTTTCCGGTCCGTGCCGGACAAAATGCCGAGGATGTCCCGTTCGCGCACCAGGACCAGGTCCTCGCCGCCGATGGTATAAGTCTGGCCCGCATATCGCTCATACAGCACGAACTCTCCGGCCTTTACGCTCGTCGGGATGAACCGTCGATCTTTCTTTTCTTTTTTCTTCTTGTCGAATTTTTCTTCTTCAAGCGCTCCCGGTCCAATCGCCTCTACAACACCTTCCTGAGGTTTTTCCTTCGCGCTATCGGGGATGTAGAGCCCGCCCGCGGTCTTCTCCGCCGCATCAGTCGGTCGTATCACAGCCCAGTCATTTAACGGTTTCAGCTTCATGTCATTTCTCCTTATGGTATAGTAACATTTATGGGCATTATACGGCAAAAAGTCACTGCTGTCAAAATGTTAGAAAACATGAGCAAAAAAGGAACTATTACGATGAAGGAGGCGAATCATGAAGACAGTTGCTATAATTAGTCTCACCATGCTCATTCTGCTGGGCCTGAATACGACGGCCTCTGCAAAAACGGCAAGAGCGGCGGAAACATCGTCAGCCGGCAATCTTGAAGTTGACGGTTCTTTCGCCTTTGCCACAGGACCGGGTTCCTATGACAGGGGCTTCGGTCTCAGCTTCGGCGCCGGCTACCAACTCGGCGAAATCGACAGGAATCTCCAGGCACGGGTCGATATTTCGTTTTATAATTTTTCCTATGATTACCAGCAGGGAGGGGGAACTACCAACCTGTCCTATACTCGCGTTCCCATCACGGTCAGCGGAAGGTACTCGCTTCCGATCATAGACAGGCTTAAGGCCTTTGCCCAGGCGGGCATTGAAACGAGCATCGATCACTTTGACTATTACGCAAACGGGTCCAAACATTCCAAGAGCGAAGTAAATATCGGAATTTCACCTGGCGCGGGCGTTGAATTTTTTGTTAACCCTGACATCAGCGTCTTCGCCCTCGGCCGCTTCCATCTTGTCTCGGACAGCTACTTCAGCATGCAGTTCGGCGTAGCCTCGCATTTTTAGCCGCTCCACGGCATCAAGCTCACGCCGGGAACGCGTGCGCGAATCATTGAAACTCCCTGCAGCAAGCTGCAGGGAATCTCCATTCTCAAGGTAAGACTATTATCGTATTCGCTCGCTAACCCCGCAGCAAGCTACGGGGTTAGCGCTCACTCCAGAATTCACAGACTGCAAAAAGGCCGCGATATGATTTCGCGGCCTTTTTTCGTGGTTCCCGAAATATTGGCGTGCCTGACTCTTTGACCATCATTCGACGGCTTCGGTAACGTATATTCAGTTTTCAAGCGAGATCAATCCCTCGCGAATGGCGTATTTGGTCAATTCGGCGATACTGTGCATACCGGTTATGTCCATGATCTTCTGCCGGTGCGACTCGACGGTCTTGATGCTGAGAAAGAGGCTGGAGGCGATTTGCGCCGTGGTTTTCCCCTCGGTGAAAAGCTGCAGTACTTCGAGTTCCCGTTCGGTAAACCGGGGACTTCTCGAGAACTCTTTTTCCGATGTTCGGTCGATATAGTCTTTCAAGATGGTGCTGGCAAGCCGCGGACTGAGAAAAATCCTCCTTGCAAGAACTTCATGTATCGCATGGATCAGTTCCTCGCAAACACAATCCTTCAGCAAATATCCCGACGCCCCGGCCTTCAGCATGCCCATCACGTAGTGCCGGTCCGAGTGCATGGACAAGGCGACTACTTTGACCGTCGGCGTTGCGCACAGGGTCTGGCGTGTCGGGCGGATGCGGTTGAGGACCGGCTT
>Ga0184636_1000251_pt1 | contig 13107 bp, 9 predicted proteins | sample PLM3_60_b2_FD_133164 | JGI IMG/M metagenome (GOLD analysis project Ga0184636, IMG submission 133164) | Groundwater sediment microbial communities from an aquifer in East River, Colorado, USA - PLM4_90_b2 | ecosystem: Environmental > Terrestrial > Soil > Riparian zone | place: USA: East River... | reverse complement strand
TGAAGAAGTGATAAAAAGAAATCCAACCTGGTCAAAAAAGGTTCCTTTGATTGGAGCTTTGTCAGGTTTACTGGAAACTGAACAACCTACAATTTCAGGCAGCACAGAAAATAAAGCAGCATCGGAGGAAACCTCTGCCAGCTTTGCAAAGAAAACAAAAGAGCCAGTACAGGAAAATCACGATAATGAAACCAAAGCCAAGCTGGAATTTTTTCAGCAGATGGAGGAAAATTTTACAGAAGAACAGCTCAACATGGTGATTGAAATCATTCAGTCATTAGCAGTCAAGCCTGAACAATTAGCTACAGTACATGAACTGGTTCTTCCTAGAGAAGAATCTAATAAAGAGGCTGCGTAATAAGCAAATCAAAATCTTTCATAAATAAATTCTTAATTATTCATTCTAAAATCCGTTACTACTATGCAATATTATACTTTCCCTATCAGCGTCCAGGCATATTCAGAAGCAGATGCTAAGGCGAAACTAAATTTATTATTAGCCATCGGATCATTCTTCGTTGATTTTGAAATCGGCGATCTTGCCGGTGCGTTTCTAAAGTCAAAATTACTTGAGTGTGCAGGTAAAGCATTAGAGAAAAAAGACGACCACAAATTTGACCAGTTTCTAAAGCTCAAAAAGGAAGGATAAACTGGTATTAAATGTAAAATTCCAGTCGGAAATATTTATTATTTGCATTGATAATCAATGATTTGTATTTTTAAACCGTACTTATGATGAAATCCGAAAAACCAAAAGCTATTTATAATGATCTAACAGCGAAAGATATTAAAGAAGGTGAAGGGTTTGAAGAAATAAGTGATGAATTGGCTCAGAAAATAGCAGATGCCATCAGAGTTTATACCGAGATTATTTACAACTGTTTCATGGAAGAAAGATTTGAGGAACAAAAAGCAAAAGTTATTCCAATGAACAAAAATGAAAAAAACAAAGCAGCTTAATAAACTATACCACTATGAGCGATTTAATCATCTTCAATCAATTTGGTAAAGGAACCAAAACTGAAAAGGCCAAAACCGGAAACTCTGTTATTTATACGAGGGTATCCACAAAAGAGCAGGCAGATAACAATATGAGCCTTCATACACAGAGAAGGTATTGCGAACAATTTGCCACAAAAAACAGCTATACCATATTGGGATACTTTGGAGGAACCTATGAGAGCGCACAAACCGATGAGAGAAAGGAGTTCAATAACATGCTCTACTTTGTAAAAAAAAGCAGAGAAAAAATTTCTTACATCATCGTTTATAGTGTTGATAGGTTTAGTCGTTCGGGAGCAAATGCAATTTATATTGCTCAACAGCTAAAAAAGCAAGGAGTTATTATCCTGTCTGTTACTCAACCGACAGATACCACAACAGCAAGCGGAAGCCTTCAACAGAACATTCAGTTCATTTTTAGCGAATACGATAATCAGTTAAGAAGAGAGAAATGTATCACGGGAATTAAGGAAGCGCTTCTTAGAGGTGAATGGTGTCAGGGGCCACCGATAGGCTATGAAAGAGTAAAAATTGATGGCAAGAAAACCTGGGTCGTGAATAAACAAGGAAAACTTTTGAGAAAAGCTTTTATGTGGAAGGCAGCAGAACAAATCACAAATGAAGAAGCGAGAGAAAGACTTGCCAAATTAGGGCTTAAAATTTCACATCAGCAAATTTCAGCGGCGTTCAGAAATCCATTTTACTGTGGTCTGCTTTCTCATAATCTTTTGGAGGGAGAAGTAGTTGAGGGCATCCATGAAAAACTGATCTCCAGGGAAATATTTCTAAAAGTAAATGAAGTACAAAACAGAAATGCGCATGGCTATACGACTACAGAGGAAAATGATAATATTCCTCTTAAAAGATTTTTACGCTGCGAATATTGTGGGAGTTTTTTAAGAGGATATGTTGTAAAAGCAAAAGGCATTTACTATTACAAATGCAATACAAAAAGCTGTAATTGCAATAGAAACGCCAAAGAACTCCATAAAAAATTTATTCGGGAATTAATGGAATACACTTTAGAAATAGATTCAGCATTAGAACCACTTATCAAAAAACAAATGTTGGCTACTTACTGTAAGTTTAATGAGGAAGAAGCAGATGAGAAAGCGATCCTTGAAACGAAACTTCAGGAGGTAGATGGAGATATTGAAAGACAGAAGAAAAGGCTAAAAAAGGAGGAAATACCTTATGACCTCTACCTTGAGTTTATAGCGGATCTTGAAAAAGAAAAGAAGAAAACTTTAGATGAATTGGCTAAATGTTCAAAAGGGGTGTCGAACCCGGAAATGTGCGTAGATTTTGCAATCAATTATTCGATGAAACTCTCGTCAGTATGGGATTGTGCGAAATATAGCGATCGGCAAAGGCTTCAATTTTTGATATTTCCGGAAGGAATTCCTTACAATCGAAAAGAAGACAGGTGTCGAACCGATAATGTCAATGGAGCATTTGAATACATTGCAGAACTGAAGCGGCTTTTACAGGAAAGTAAAGGCCGCACTCTTATAAGAAAATTAGAAAATGCGGCTTTGGTAGTCCCGACAGGAATCGAACCTGTATCTAAAGTTTAGGAAACTTCTATTCTATCCATTGAACTACGGGACCGGGGAATAATGAAATTCCTTTTCTTAACCGGACGGCAAATGTAATAAAATCAGCTGTTTTTATTCTCATTTACTTAGCTTACAGCATTAAAATTCCGGTATGAAAAAGATGATTGTAATAGCTTTGTCCGGCGGTATCGCCTTATTATTTTTTTCAGCATTCTTATCAACTATGAACGCCGGTAAAAAAGATATTCATTTTAACCACCTGGCGATCTTTGTCTATGACCTGGAAGTGAGTAAAACATTTTACAGGGAAGTCCTGCAGCTCGAGCCGATCCCCGAGCCTTTTCATGATAATAAACACACCTGGTTCCATATCGGTGAGCATGGCCAGCTGCATATTATTTCCGGTAATCAAAAAGAACAAACGCATATCAAGGATATTCACATCGCCTTCAGTATTTCTTCCATAGAGGAATTTATAAAGCACCTCGACAAGGAAAAGATCAATTATACAAACTGGACCGGTGACAAAAAATCCGCAGGCAGCCGTGCCGATGGCGTTAAGCAGGTCTACTTCCAGGACCCCGATGGGTATTGGATTGAAGTGAATGATGAATTTCCGGCGGTAAATGTTATAAGGGGCTGTCTCAAAAATCCTAAAAAAGTAACCGCAGAGAGGCGGGGAGACGCAGAGTTTACAAGTCGAATAAACTTTATTTCTCTGCGCCTTTGCGACTCAGCGGTTAAAAAATACTTTTGAGATAGCTTCTTATAAAAACAATAAAGAAATTTGTTTATTCTTTTTAACGAATACTTATTGAACTGTAAACCTGGTTTTTTGAATGATATCATCTGCCTGGATGATTAAAATATAATTCCCCTGCTTTAGCCTGCTTGCGTCAAAGCGCAGATTGTTTTCGGGTTTTCTCTGTTCGGATAAGATCAGATGACCTCCGATATCAAATATCCTTACCTGCCACTTTTCTTTCTGCAGTAATGCAGTATTACTGATCAATACCTCAACTTCTCCCGGCTTAACGGGGTTTCCTATAATAATGATCGGTCCCGTTGCACTTATGCTGAGGCTGATCACTTTTGAATAACTGGTTCTTCCATCCCGGTCAACTGATCTGATGCGATAATAATTTTGAGATGCAGGATTATTATCTGTGAACGAATAAGAATTTACAGAGTTGTTATTGCTATTCAGAGTGCTTATTTTTTCCCAGGAGAATCCATCGATACTTTTTTCTACATTGAAATAAGCTGTATTTATTTCTTCGGCTGTCTGCCATTTTAATTCAGCCACATGATTCCTGATCATACCCGTAAAAGAGATCCATTTCAGCGGTAAAATAAAATTAGTGTTATGCGCCAATACAAAATCACTGAAACTGCTGAATAAACCGGAGGTGATATTTCCTGTTCCTGCGCCACTTCCTGTACCACCTATATCCATCCAGTTGCTGCCGCTGCTCTTTGCGATCCGCAGATTAACCGGGTCAGATACATTGTCATCAGCTCCGTAATTTAATGTAACGACCGCTGAACTAAGGTTTGCGTTGTTACTTGAAGCAATATTATAATACCGCACAGAAGATACCTGGTTTAAGGTCGGTGGCAAACTCCTTGATGGAGGCGCACCCGTGAATGCTTCTGCAGTATATGTTGTTGAGCTTGCAGAAACCTGTGTAAGTAATAAACTGATTGGCCTGTATGCATTGTTTTTACCTACCGGGAAAAATTTAGTAGAGCTTATTGAAGCAAGTACATGTCTTAATGGCCCATTAATATAGGCAGAAGAATTTCCACCATTGATCACTGCACCATCAGAAAGTGTAAGAAGATTTGCAGCGCTTGTTGTAGCAATACCACTGGTTAATGTCAAAGAATGATCTACCGTAACCGGTACATTCAGTTGTACACCCCCTGATGAGTTATTGATCACTACATCGTAAAATGATTGTGCTGCAACAGCATTTATGTTTTGTACAGCAGAGCCATTTAAAGTAAAAATGTTATTACGATAGGTGAGTGTACCATTGTTTGTATAATTACCACCTATGCTGATGTTGTAGTTGGAGGTGGTGGGATCAAATGTTCCGCTTGTTAATGTAAGGTTTCCTGAAAGCACTAAGTTCCTGTTAAGGTTGATCGACAGGGCCGCACCGGTTTGAAGATAAAAATTCCGCAGAGTTCCTGTTAATTCATTGGCTGTTGTTTTGGGTGATGAGGTTGTATAGGGATCATAGATCACATCATACCCGGTGCCCGCTGAAACAGAACTGCCCAATGTTCCATCAGTCAATTCTATTGCACTTCCTGAAGACATGGTAAGATTCGTTCCATTAGCAACTATTCCATCTGTTAAATATAAAGTTCCTGTTATGGTTGTCAGGTTACTTAAGGTAAGAGTTCTGGTTGTAGCCGTAGTATTAAAATCAACTTCAAGATTACTATATATCCCCGTGCCTGTAATGTTGGTACTTGCATCCTGCACTGAATAAATATAACGTCCTGTGCCCGTTGCAGTGCCATTGTTTGAAATACCAATTGCCACGCCATAAATTGACACATTGTTTCCCTGGTTATCACTGGTAACTCCTGAACCGATTGTCAGCACATTATTGATTACGACAGAACCCGATAAACTGTTGAATGTTTTTGTTCCTGATCCTGCTAATGTAAGATTGTAATAAACCGCATCCGGGATGCTTTGATTACCTGCCGCGTCAAAACTAATCGTTGTATTATCACTCACGGAACCAATAGCAGGAACCGTAGTATTGCTGATAACAAGATTGGAAGCATTGGCCACGTCTACCGTTGAATTCAATACATAATTTGAGGGAACAGTCAGGGTTGTGCTAGTGGTACCATCCCCCACAATTATTTTAGAATTGATACCTGTTATAGTGAGGTTATTCGTTAAGCTTGTACTGGTTCTGTTTTTTACAAAGAAAACCTGGCCGCCATTGGTAAAATTGGATGGATTTGTTCCGGATCCATCTGTATTTGTTCCCCATGTAGTTGTCAATTCAAGATTACCCGCACTCTTTGAGTAATAATAGGTCTGGTTAAAATATATATTGATGTGGATGTAATCTATTTCTGCCTGGGCATCTTTACTTCCCCTGTTTTTTCCAGAGATCCTGATACCAAAACCCAGATCGGTCAGATCGGCTGCCGTCCATGTGGTTCCCCAAAGATCAATATTGCTTCCGAATTTAGCTTCCGAAGAAGCGACCGGCCAGGTAGTATTTCCTCTTGCTTTACTTAAGCCGGCTTCGCTGCCCGCTTTCAGTAAAATAATTTTATTATCCCTGATCTTTCCGATATTGGTTTTTCTCAACTTAATAAATACTTCTATGCCATTGACGGTGGCGCCTGTGGGAACATAATTAGGCAGGGCATTATTGGAAGATTGAAAACCCCAGTTCTTTGCATCGAGGTAGTAAGTGGGTTTATTTGAACCGGTGATCAAACAGGTTGCAAAAACATTGTCTGAGGTCTGGACATTTGAGGCATTGGTCCAATCGGTACCTTGTGCAATACTGGTAGTTGTCACTGTTCCGGCTTGCGTACCTGCAGCGCTGAACTGTGCATTAGTTTTTTCAAAAAAAAGAATGATCGAAAGTAAGAATACAGGATACGGGACAACATGTAAAATTTTTTTCATACGGTGGTATTGGATGGTGAATAATGGCTTATACAGTCAACCGACTAATGGTTTATACTGTCAATAAGGTATTGGTTTATACTTGCATTCTAATCCGAAAAATACCCGCTTTCTGCCTGAAATCATAACATTTCGGGCTCTATACGGCCTCGTTTCGTATAAGTTCAACGCAGTAATAGTAATACCGACAGAAAAAATACTTTCAGTTATCTTTGCAGTCCTTTAAAAATTGCTATGAAGTTTTACAACATCCTGATCAAATACCGCTTGTATATTGGCATCTTGTTATTGATTGCAGGGGGTATAGCGAATTATTTCTCTGGCTTCTGGCCCGCATTTACCCTCTATCTTGTTGGCGTTGTTCTTGTAGCCGGTCATTTTTTCTTTGGTCCGTTGCGCATGATACAAGAGTATCTTGAAGCAGGTGATATTGAAGGAGCAGAAAAAGTATTGGGTTCTATTAAATTCCCGGGTTTGTTATATAAGCCGATTCGTTCAGTGTATTACACGCTGAAGGGAAATGTGGCGATGATGAAGCAGGATTTTGATGGTGCAGAAAAAATGATGAAGAAAGGATTAGACCTTGGCATGCCAATGAAAGAAGCGGAAGGCGCCAGCTTATTACAAATGGGAATGCTGTCCATGCAAAAGAATGATCTGAGACAGGCGGAAAACTATATTCGCCAGGCTCTCCGGAAGGGGTTACCTGATAAAGAAAATGAAGCGGCGGCTTATTTACAAATGTGCAGCATCATGATGAATAAACGGGAATTTCGTGCAGCCAAGGATTTTTTCCGAAAAACAAAGGCCTTAAAACCTACTACGCCGCAGATCGTTGACCAGATAAAACAAATAGAAAAGTATATTTCACGTATTCCCGGTTGATAATTTTTAAATTCTTAACGAAATGCCGTCCTGATAAATCGGGACGGTTTTTGTTTTTAAAACTAACTTTGATTGATGTCGTTTTACAAAGAAAGATTAGAGAAAAAATTTGCAGAAGAATATAACAGGCTGAATGAAAAACAGCGACTGGCCGTTGATACGATCGAAGGGCCGGTCATGGTGATCGCAGGTCCGGGCACGGGTAAGACCCAGATACTCGCCAGCCGTATCGGAAAAATATTATTGGAAACAGATGCGCTTCCCCAAAATATTCTTTGTCTTACTTATACGGATGCCGGTGTCGTGGCCATGCGGAAAAGATTGCTTCAATTGATTGGTCCCGATGCATACAAGGTTCATATTTATACCTTTCATGCTTTTTGCAATGAAGTGATCCAGGAAAATTTATCATTATTTGAGAAAACAGCTCTTGATCCTGTCTCAGAACTTGAAAAAATAGAACTGTTCAAAGAATTAATAGATTCATTTCCCAGGAACCATCTTTTAAAACGCTACCGTGGTGATGTATATTTTGAGATTCACAATCTTGAAAAACTTTTCAGTGCTATGAAGCGGGAAGGCTGGTCACCTTCATTCATTAACCGGAAAATTGATGAATATGTTGCGGATCTGCCGGAAAGGGATGAATTTATTTATAAAAGAAAATACAAAGAATTTAATACCGGGGATCTGAAGAAGGATAAGATCGAAGAAGAAAAAGAAAAAATGGAACGACTGCGTGCGGCGGTGAATGAATTTGACCGTTTTCAGCAATTGATGAGGCAACGCAGCCGCTATGATTTTGATGATATGATCAATTGGGTGATCCGGGCTTTCCAGGAAAATAAAAATCTCCTGGCAAATTACCAGGAACAATTTCTTTATATACTGGTTGACGAATACCAGGATACCAGCGGTACACAAAACCGGGTGGTGGAATTGCTCATCAATTACTGGGAAAATCCAAATGTATTTGTTGTGGGTGATGATGATCAAAGCATCTATCGCTTTCAGGGCGCTAACGTAGAAAATATGCTGGCCTTTTCCGACAGTTATAAAAGCGAATTGCTGAAAGTAGTGCTTACCAATAATTATCGTTCCACTCAAGCCATTCTTGATATTTCAAAATCGCTGATTGACCGGAATGAAGAGCGGCTGGTAAAGCAAATTGATGGTTTATCCAAGAACCTTGTATCATCACATCCCCATAACAGCACACTTACGCATTTACCTGTTATCAGGTCTTACGACACGCAGCGACAGGAGATGATCGATATTACCCTGCAGATCGAAAAACTCTTAGTACAGGATATTCCGGCAAATCGCATCGGGGTTATTTATAGAGAAAATAAATATGGAGACGAGTTAATTCAATATTTCAAACTGAGGAAGATTCCCTACTACAGCAAACGCAGTCTCAACATTCTCGAAATTCCGCTGGCACAAAAAATCATTTTATTACTTAAATATCTTGCAGCAGAACATGATATTTCCTACGGTGGAGATGAAATGCTTTTTGAAATTTTACACTTTGACTGGTTTCATGCTCCTTCTATTGAAATTGCGAAGCTTACCATTGAAGTGGCTGATAAAAAATATGATAATAAATCTATTTCCCTCCGCAGGCATTTATTCGAAAAAGCAAATGCTCCGGCCAAAGATCTTTTTACTCAGGGATTGAATGAAGGTTTAAAAAATGCAAGCTCAGTACTGGAGCAACTTATCAGCGACGTTCCCAATATCACACTCCAGGCTCTTTTCGAAAACATTATTCGCAAGGCGGGGATATTAAATCATATCATGCAAAGCCATGATAAGATCTGGAATTTACAGGTGCTGACCGGTTTATTTGATTTTATAAAAGAAGAAACCAGGCGTAACCCGTTTATGCGGTTAAAGGACCTCGTAAAGATTATAGAGTTAATGGAAAAAGAAGACCTGGTTTTGCCATTAACAGAAGTTTGCGGCAACGACAGAGGAGTGAACCTGATGACAGCTCATGGTTCAAAGGGGTTGGAATTTGAATATGTGTTCCTCGCCGGTTGCAATGCATCAGTCTGGGAAAAGAAACGAAAACCTGGCGGAGGCTACAAATTACCTGACAATATTTTTTCCTCCTCCCCCACCGGGGGAGGCCGGGAGGGGGCTGAGGTAGAAGAATTGCGGCGCTTATTTTATGTTGCATTAACAAGAGCGGAACAACATCTTATTATTTCCTACAGCTCTTATAAAAATGATGGGAAAGAACTGGAACCTTCCATGTTCATCGCTGAAATTCTTGACCAGCAACAATTACCGGTTGAAAAAGTCTTTATTGATGAAAATGTACTGGGTGAGTTCATCGCCCTGCAATTTGGTGAGGCCATAGCCCCGGAAATAGAAGAAATCGAAAAAGAATTTGTCAATCGCCTTTTAGAGAGGTTTGTAATGAATGTAACAGCGTTGAATAATTATTTAAAATGCCCGCTTGAATTTTATTTCAAAAATCTTATCCGCATTCCTTCACCCAAAAACGAAGCGACTGAATTTGGCTCATCCATTCACTATGCCAATGAACAGCTATTCCGTAAAATGCAGAATAACAATGAGCAGTTTCCTTCAAAAGAAGAATTCATAAAGGATTTTGAGTGGTATATGCACCGGCATCGTGAAAGCTTTACCAAAGAACAATTTGACAGAAGATTGGAATACGGCCACGATGTGTTGGGTAATTATTACGATAAATACATTCATAGCTGGAATAAGATCGTTGCCATTGAAAGAAATATCAGGAATATCATTGTCAATGAAGTGCCGCTGAAAGGGAAACTGGATAAACTTGAGTTCGATGGTAAATCAGTGAATGTGGTTGATTATAAAAGCGGAGACCCGGATAAAGCAAAAAGTAAACTGCAACCTCCATCGGATAAAGATCCCCATGGCGGCGATTATTGGAGGCAGGCTGTATTTTATAAAATTCTTGTTGACAATTACGAACAAAAAAGCTGGAAAGTGGTCAGCAGTGAATTTGATTTTGTTGAACCGGATAAAAAAAAGGTTTACAAAAAAGAAAAGATCTTCATTACCCCCCAGGATATTGATATAGTCTGTGAACAGATAAAAACGGTATGGGATAAAATACAGAACCACGATTTTTATGTTGGCTGTGGTAAGGAAGATTGCCACTGGTGCAATTTTGTAAAAACAAATAAACTTACCGTGGCCTTACATGAATCAGAGGAAGACGAACACCAGGATTAACAGGATTTTGATAGATTATAGGAGAAATCGGATGAATATCTTTATTGAAAGCCATTATGTTTGCACTTTATCATGCTCATGAAGAGATTTTTCCTTTATATCCTCCTGATCCTTACAATCCTGAAAATCCAGGTTCTGACAGTTGGTTGTGCAAACATTATTCCTCCCGAAGGCGGATACAAGGACTCTGTTCCTCCCTTGCTGGTAAAAGCATCCCCTGCCGATTCTTCAAAGAACTTTCAGAATAACCGCATCACATTAACCTTTAATGAATTTGTTGATCTTCAAAACATACACGAGAACCTGATTATCTCTCCTATTCCAAACCATGAACCTGATGTCAACTCCAAATTCAGAACGATTACCATAAAGCTGAAAGACACGCTGGAACCGAATACAACCTATTCTATAAATTTTGGGAATGCCATTAAAGATATCAATGAAGGAAATGTATCGAAAAACTTCACTTATATTTTTTCTACAGGCTCAAGTTTTGATTCACTTTCATTAGCGGGCAAGGTAACCTTAGCCGAAAACGGAAAAACAGACACAACGCTTATTGTCATGCTCCACAAAAACGGAGATGATTCAGCGATAGTGAAAGAAAACCCCCGTTATATTACCAGGTTAGACAGGAATGGAAATTTTACTTTTCGCAATTTACCCCCGGGAACTTTTTATGTGTATGCACTAAAGGAGGAAGGCGGAGGGCATCGTTATTTATCCGGCAAACAATTATTTGCCTTTGCAGATAAACCTGTTACTCTGCAGGCTGTTAATGAACCAGTAAATTTGTACGCATATACTGAAAAAGAAACCACTCCGCTTCCACAGATCAATTTGCGTCCGCGGGGTCCCGGAAATAGTGCAGAAAGGCGGTTGAGGCTAACAACAAATACCGTTAGCGGTTCCCTTGATCTGCTTAGTGATTTTATTATCAATTTTGACCAGCCTTTAAAAAAATTAGATAGCTCATTGATCCATTTCAGCAGGGACTCTGCTTTTATTCCTGTCAGTGGTTACAGAACTTTCACTGACAGCACAAATAAAAAATTATCTCTTCAATATACCTGGAAGGAAAATACCCTCTATCATGTAATAGTGGAAAAAGATTTTGCCGAAGATAGTTCGGGAAGAAAATTGCTGAAAACAGACACCCTTTCTTTTAAAACTAAAAAATTGTCGGAATACGGATCGCTCAGAATACGGTTTAAAAACTTCGATCCCTCCGTAAACCCGGTTTTGTTATTTGTGCAAAATGATGTTATTGCAAAATCGTTGCCTCTTAATTCGGCTGAGATCAAATTACCTGTTTTTCTTCCCGGTGAATATGAGCTTCGTATTTTAAATGATCGCAATAAAAATGGAAAATGGGATACGGGAGAATTTTTTGGCAAACATATCCAGCCTGAAATTGTAATACCTATCGTCAGTCGTCCCCGCATAACTGTAAAAGCAAATTGGGAAAATGAATTTGATATAGAAGCCCCCTCTAACTCCCCCAAAGGGGGAGGATAAAATCTTACCCCTTTTAAACTTTTCTTTTTTTGGAATACTTTTCAACAAGCTGGTATTGTGCGTTGGCAAAGCCCTCTCTTTTGGAGGGGGTTTGGGGGAGGCTTCTTATCTTTGCCCTATGCAATTTTCTTCTTCACTTCTTGAAAATGCCGTAAATGAATTTGCCAAACTGCCCGGTATTGGTAAAAAAACTGCTCTTCGTTTAGTATTGCATCTTCTCAGGCAAAACAATAATGAGGTAGAGCAATTCAGCGAAGTGATCGCTAAAATGCGCAGCGAAATAAAATTCTGCCAGCGTTGCTTCAATGTGGCCGATGCCGATATCTGTTCCATCTGTGCCAACAGCATGCGCAAACAGGAGGTCATTTGCGTGGTAGAAAATATCCGCGATGTGATCGCTATTGAAAGTACGCAGCAATTCAATGGCACCTATCATGTGCTTGGAGGTATTATTTCTCCTCTTGATGGTGTGGGACCTGATCAATTAAATATCGAACCCCTCATTAATCGCATACACAAGGAGAAAACGGAAGAAATCATTTTTGCACTCAATCCGACTATACAGGGCGATACAACTATTTATTATATACAGAAAAAATTATCCGCGGGAAGCGGAGAAACTCAGAATATCCGCATTACTACCATTGCCCGTGGTATTGCCTTTGGCGGCGAGTTGGAATATGCCGATGAAATGACGCTGGCCCGCAGTCTCCAGAACCGCCTTCCCGTAGAGAATTATGTTTCTCACCGTTAATTTTGCATTCTTCTTTTACAATTCTATCTTTGCAATACAGGCGGATTTGTTTATTGTTCGGCCTGACAATGCCGGTGGTTTTTACAATCACCAAACTGAACTAATAAACGCCAAGAAACTCTCCCTTTAGTTTCCAACGTTTAAATTGTTCAGATTATTTACGATGTACCCAGCGACATCAACGCGATTAAATGTCCGTTGCGTCGTTCCGAAGGAATTCCTTCGAAGTACTCTTCAGTGTTCTGTTGTCTCTGGTCAACAAATGAATATTGAGAGTTGAATATTGTCCCGATAACTATCGGGAATTGAACATTTAAAACGAAGTTTATGAATATTAAAGACCTGTTACAAAAACGCATCCTCATCATCGATGGTGCTATGGGTACGATGATCCAGCGTTATAAATTAACCGAAGCCGATTATCGGGGCAGACGTTTTAAAGACTGGCCTTCTGATCTCAAAGGCAATAATGA
>Ga0184636_1000250_pt1 | contig 13120 bp, 16 predicted proteins | sample PLM3_60_b2_FD_133164 | JGI IMG/M metagenome (GOLD analysis project Ga0184636, IMG submission 133164) | Groundwater sediment microbial communities from an aquifer in East River, Colorado, USA - PLM4_90_b2 | ecosystem: Environmental > Terrestrial > Soil > Riparian zone | place: USA: East River... | reverse complement strand
AGGAGGTTGAGGTGTTTGAGGCCGCCCTGGTTTTTTGATCTCTGAATTTTTTTGGACCTTCCTTAATATAAGTTCAAGATCACCTCCTTGTGTAAAAGTTCCTTCGATAGTGGAATCGTTTACCAGTTTGCCGGTATAACTGGCATTGAGTTTTTCCATTTCAATAATGATCTCATTTTCTTTTACAGTGGTTGAATTGCAGGGTATTCCATACGCAGACTGATCGGGGCTATCGGCTGTAGTTGTCAAACTACCATTACTGCTGTCCTTTATATGAAACACCACGCGCAGTTCAACACCAACATTTAGTTTGCCTTGCCAGGTGCCGGTAAATTTTTTTATGTCCTGGCCAATGCCTTGCAAGCTGACAGTTAAAAAAATAAGTACTATACACAATGATCGCATCCTCATAAAAAATTAGTTTGAATTATGTGCTCTTTTTTTTTTGAAAAACCTATAAGAATAAATAACCGGGATAATTACCATAATCAAAACTATGCCCAGCATGATAAAAAACATAATGATAGGGGTAATGAATAAGGCGGTAATTGCAATCAATATTCCACCTCCAAACCAGATTTTTCCTGACAGAAGATGTGTTGCTTTCCAGTTTTCTTCACTTTCCAGCGTCCAGGGCAGTCGCATACCAATAAAATAATTGGGTTTAATAGTGTGCATCAGGTTGCCAATGTAAGCGAAGAATAATCCCATCATCACCAGAAAAAAATTTAAACCGATTGTGTGTTGTTTTAATGTCCAATGCAAAACAAAAAGACAAATGACTGATAAGAAAACAATAACCGCCATTGCAATTTTTACAGCAACCCCGGATAATTTTGGTGCATATCTCTTAGGGTCAAGCTTGTAAATATTGGTGAGGATAAGGTAAATCAGCAATGATATAATTGTAAAAATGGCCGGACCAAAGAGAATCTCGATTCGTGAGCCATACCTGTCAGGCTTTCCGCTCACGCCAAAGTGTACTGGTATTGTTTCAGGGAGGCTATTCCACATAATGGCAAGATAGATCCAGGGAATACTTACAACAACCAGAACAAAACCCCAGCGTATTAAAGCTTGCTTTTTCATAATTATTTCTTTTTCGATTTGAATTGCATAAACCATTTTAGTATTTCATCCACTACCGTTGTATTCAATGAGTAATAAACAAACTGTCCTTCTTTTTCTGCAATTACGAGTTTAGCCTGTTTCAAAAGATCAAGGTGGTACGATATGCTGGGAAAGGAAATATGAAACTTCTCAGCGATCTCACCTGCTGTCATATCCTTTGCCTGCAGCAGTTCCAATATCGCCCGCCTCGTGGGATCGTTTAATGCTTTAAAAACCGTGTTCATTATAATTTAATGATTGTATATTTAGACAAATATCTAAATAATACAGATAATTTCAAAATTTTTTAAAAGAATTTACCTGTCCATATCCGGACAACAGGCAGATGAATGGCAGTAATAAAGGCCGGGCGGTTTACAATCAGTAAGGTCTGTTAACAGCAGTTAACACAGGCACCCATTAATCACAATTGGCTTGTCACCGGCTGTAACCTACAATACCTTTGGAGCGTCAAACATGCAAACAAATAAAAAACTATAAAACCTTAATCTCAAACAAAAAAAATTACTGAATTATGAAAAAGATGATTATAGCGCTGGCAATGGTGTTCTCACTAAGCACAATGTACGCATTCACAGGCGAAGAAGCAGTTAGCAAACAGGTCCTGACAGCCTTTAAAACTGAATATGCCGGAGCTACAGACGCAGCATGGACCGTAGGAAATAATTATTACAAAGTGGCATTTACCATGAATGAGCAAAAATTATTTGCTTATTACAATATGCAGGGAGAATTTATGGCTGTCACAAGAAATATTTCTTCTTTTCAACTGCCGCTTGGTTTGCAAAGCAGCCTGAAAAAATCGTATAGCAATTACTGGATCAGCGACCTGTTTGAAATAGCCGGTAACGATGCTTCCGGTTATTATATCACACTTGAAAATGCAGACACTTCGATCGTTTTAAAGTCAACAGACGGAAGCGACTGGACCGTATTCAAGAAAACCAGGAAAGCATAAAAATTTAGTTTTGGTGTGTGGTAAAAGATCCCCGCTGTTCCTTAAGGAAGCGGGGTTTCTTTTTATGTTGATGAAAACAATTTCTGTTAATATCATTAACAATATATTCCGCAAATCCTGATTTACTTTTTTCAGCTGTAACTGACAGTATTTTTATGACATCAAACCAATAATCAAATTCATTGACCCCGCCTGACCGGCGGTCAGTCGGTCAGGCCAAAACCTTAAACCATGAAAAAATTTTTTATTGCAGTATCTATTTTATTAACAGTTGGCTGCAGTGTTTCTTATGCTGCAGGAAAGGATAAAATCAATCCCAAGGCAGTCGCTGTACTCCAAAAAGAATTTGCCGGAGCAAAAAACGTAGAGTGGAGTGATAAAAAAGAATTTCTAAAAGCCGCCTTCATTCTGAATGACTCCAGGGTAGAAGCCTATTTCAGCAGTGAGGGAGAATTGATCGGCACGGCAAGAAACCTTTTGTTCAATCAATTGCCATTAGCAGTAATAAAACAGGTTGACAGACGATTTGGATCAGCCACCGTGTATGAGATCGTTGAATATTGCTTTAACGATGAAACTGTATACAGCATGACCGTTGAAACTCTGTCAAAAAAATTAAAAATAAAATCTACCCTGTCTGGCGGCGTATGGGTTGAAAAGAAAATTAAAAAATAGGCAGTTCTTCATAAACATACAGGTACAAGCCCCGGAAACGGGGCTTAAGTTTTTTTAAAACCCTTAGTTTTGCGCCTGCCTGCCATAAGCAGGACTCAATATGCAGAAATATGAACAAAGGACCCATTTCGCAATTTATACAGCATCATTACCGGCATTTTAATGCGGCCGCCCTGGTAGATGCGGCAAAGGGATACGAGCAGCATTTGCTCGATGGTGGTAAAATGATGATCACCCTGGGAGGAGCCATGAGTACGGCCGAACTGGGCGTTTCACTTGCTGAAATGATTCGCCGGGGAAAGGTTGATATCATCAGTTGCACAGGCGCCAATCTCGAAGAGGATATCATGAACCTTGTTGCGCATTCTCACTATAAGCGCATACCTGACTATAGAGACCTGACTCCCGAACAGGAATGGGAACTATTGGAAAAAGGATTGAACCGTGTAACCGATACCTGCATTCCCGAAGAAGAAGCGTTCCGGCGTATTCAGCACAATATTGTAAAACTTTGGAAAGATGCCGATGCAAAAAACGAGCGATATTTCCCACATGAGTTCATGTATAAACTTTTACTGAGTAAGGTAATGGAAAAAGATTATGAAATTGACCCAAAGGATAGCTGGATGATCGCCGCAGCAGAAAAAAATTTACCCATTGTTGTGGGGGGCTGGGAGGATAGCACGATGGGAAATATTTTTTCATCCTACATTATAAAAGGGGAAATGAACGCTACCACCATGAAAAGCGGCATTGAATACATGGTGTGGCTGGCTGATTGGTACAAAAAGAACAGCAGTGGAAAAGGAATTGGTTTTTTCCAGATCGGCGGTGGAATTGCCGGCGATTTTCCTATTTGTGTTGTACCCATGATGTACCAGGATCTGGAATGGCATGATGTGCCTTTCTGGAATTACTTCTGCCAGATCTCTGATTCAACTACTTCGTACGGTTCTTATTCCGGCGCGGTACCCAATGAAAAAATTACCTGGGGCAAACTGGATATAAAAACTCCGAAATACATTGTAGAGAGTGATGCAACGATTGTAGCACCATTAATATTTGCATGGGTGTTGGGGTGGTGAGTAAGTTTGTAAACCTGTTTAGTAATCCCTATCAATCGATCAACCGTCTCATGATAATACATAATCTCTTTAATTCTTTTTAACATTGATGGCGCTGGGTCCCTTAGGTCCCATTTCCACCTCAAAGCTTACTTTATCATGTTCTTTTACAGGCTCTGATAACTGGTTGATATGAATAAAGACACGTTCCTGCGACTGAAGATCATTGATAAACCCAAATCCTTTGTCTTCATTAAAATAAGTCACTACCCCGTTTCTTACCAGATCGCCTTCTTCCCTGTCTTCCTGCTTGGGAATGCTTATCTGCATGTCTTCATGATTAAAAACTTTCTTTTTCCTCGGATCAGGTGGTGTAGCGGAAATATTTCCGTTTTCATCAACATAGGCCATCATTTCTTCGAGGCTCTTTCCTTTCTTCGCATTCGCTTTTCGTTCCTGCATCTTTTCCGCTTTCTCCTGTCTTTGTTTTAATTTTTTCTTTTCTTTTTCCTTTTTATTGTAGGTTTCTCCTTTCGCCATAGTCTCTTAAATATTTTTGGTTAGGCCCAAAGGTCGGCTTTTATAGCCGAAACTCACGAATAATCTGCATTGATAAGAAATGATTGATTATTTGTGAAGGTCAGGGCTTTGTGCTTCTATTAATGTACAATTAAAATTACTATCGCTTTTTCAGTTCATTCTTTATTTGCTCTGCTTTTTGGGCATGAGGAATGCCGGATGCCAAATAAAAAATAATAATACATCTGACAATTATCCCTTTTAATAAATACTCCGGTCCAACAAACGCAACACTTAAAAACCAAAGGCCTAAATACATTGTTAATGCGACTATAATAGCACCAAAGGGTTGTTTTTTTGCAAAAAAACCCAGACCGGTAAAAATAACGGCAATGATAAGCGTCAAAAATATTTCTGCAGAAGTGAAACTTTGCTTTATTGCCATTTGAAGAAATCCCCCTATAACAGTTATACCCGCTACCACAAAAACCGCATCCCTGGATTTTTGAATTTCCTTTTCTGCAGATTTGAGATTCAACCTCTGGTAATCATCGTAATAATCTGAAATTACATTTTCAGAATCTGGCCGATAAGAATTCGTTGGGTTCATAAATTATTTTAAGAAAATAACGAAAAAGTCGATAAAACCTGCTTATTTTTTTTTGGTCATGAAGAATTTGCAAACGGAGTGAAGATTACCAACCCTACTATGTATCTTCAACGCATGCGTTTCTTTTGTTTGTTTTTTTTATTCCTTCCCCGCATTTCTTTATTTGCTCAACCAGGGATGGATTCATTATTGATACAGGCACTTGCAAAAAACAATAATCCTGTTTTTCAACAGGTGTTGCATGATCCTCAAACTTACCGGCTTCAAATTATTTATACGGAGATCAACCGCGACAAACATAATAAACCATTTTTTAAGAATTATTATTACAACTACGATCCCAACTTCTATTTTAATCCTGCCTCCACGGTAAAACTTCCCTTAGCTCTGCTGGCATTGGAGAAGCTGAAAAAAATACATATCAACGGAGTTAATAAATACACACCCGTATTGTTTGACAGCAGCTTTGAAAAACAGGTTGCTTTATACGAGGACAGCAGTTCGCAAAACCAATTGCCTTCTATTGCCCAGTTTATCCGGAAAGCATTCCTGATAAGTGATAACGATGCCTATAACCGACTGTATCAATTTGTAGGACAGCAGGAGATCAACAGGAATTTACACGAAAAGGGGTATAAGGATGTACGCATCACCAGGCAGTTCATGGGTTTTACATCCGGGCAAAACAGGCATACTAACCAGTTGCGTTTTATTAATGAAGATAGAAGCCCGGTTTATCTTCAGCCTCCTGCATATAATCCTGATTCGTTTTATTTTCCTCACCCGGTGAAAATCGGGAACGCTTATTACAACCGGAACGATAGTCTTGTGAATGAACCCATTGATTTTACAGAAGCCAATAATATTTCGCTAAGCGACCTCCGGCAATTGTTGCAATCTATTTTATTTCCTTCTTCGGTTCCTGCCAGGCAACGATTTAAATTAAGCAAGAACGATTATTCATTTTTATACCGCTACTTGTCACAATATCCCTCGGAAACAAACTACCCGAAATACGATGCTGAAAAATTCTATAATGGCTATGTAAAATTTTTCTTTAGAAATGATCGACACCAAATGCCGGCTGTTGTACGGGTATTTAATAAAGTGGGCTGGGCTTATGGATTTTTGACCGATGTGTCATACATAGTTGATTTTGAAAATAAGGTTGAATTTATGCTGAGTGCAACAGTGTATGTGAACAGTGATGGGATATTGAATGATAATAAATACGATTACGATACGATCGGTTATCCTTTTTTATACCAATTGGGGCAAACTATTTATACATACGAATTGCAACGCGATCGTCTCTACAAACCTCGTCTTTCAAAATTTAAAATATCATATGAACACAGGGATTTGAATGATAAACGTCCATCGATTGTAGAAGCGGATAATTGACCTGGCAGGCTATCCATTAACCGATTGTTATTTATTCTCCGCTCCTATACTGCCCGGGAAAGAAGATATGATAAATGAGTTAAGAAAGGAGTTAAAAGCAAGGTTGATCAAAACCTGAGCTATTACTCTTTGGGAACTCAAATCTTTTCAGCAATCATCCCGAACAGGACTAAATACCAACAAGCCAGGCACATAAGCGTAATAACAATAAATTATTTACGCACAATTCCTTGTTTTTTTTAAAAAGGAATATTTTTTGCTGGTGGAACACGAATTTTATTGCCTAACAGGTATGAATCTGAGTGAGTTTAGCTTAAAACAGCTGTTGGATCAGTATGTAGATTTGTCAAAAGATTTCATTATTGCGCTGGAAAAAGGTTTAACCCGTAAAGAACTTGACCAGCATAAAGTAAAAATGAAAAAAGTGTTTGACCTGATCAGGTTTAAACAGGCATTGCTGAAAATGAACCTGACTGATCATCATTCACCGGAATATATAGATACCACGGATCCTTTTTTTATACATGAAGGGGGGAAAACCGGTCCGGAGGATTAATATAGTAAGCACCATCCCCCCGCCTCTCCTATAAAAAACGCCCATTATTAAGCCAAGGGCAGGCCTGGTAAAAAGCTTAGCTGATACCCTGCGCGACAAGGCCTGCCTGCCGGTTTTACAATTCTATGCAGAAATCTCCTGGTTAGGCCATCAATAAAAGCGTAGACTTTTAAAATATTCTATATTTGAGGCCGGGAAGTACTATCCATTAACATTCTAAATTTAAAACGTCATGGCAAAAAAAACTGCAAAAAAAGTTGCAAAGAAAGCGGCTAAAAAACCCGCGGCAAAAAAAGCAGCTAAAAAGAAATCAGCCCGTAAGCCCTCAGCGGCATTTATGAAACCCCTTGCACCCAGTGGAGCATTGGCGGAAGTAGTAGGAAGCAAACCGATTCCCCGCACTGAAGTGGTGAAAAAAATGTGGGTATATATAAAAGCCAATAAACTGCAGGACAAGAATAACAAACGCATGATAAATGCCGATGCCAAATTGAAACCTGTTTTCGGGGGTAAGGGCCAGGTATCTATGTTTGATATGGCTAAGCACATTTCAAAACACCTGAAATAAAAAGAGCTACCGAAAATAAAAGGGCATCATAGAGTGCCCTTTTTTATTGTCAGGGAGATAGGAGCGAAAGAAAATATCGCTGATTTATTCATAATATCATTTAATAGCTATTGCTTTTTTAAATAGTATATATGATCCTTGTATAGTACTATATACAGGTATGAAGAAATTTCCCTGCCATATCATTTCTAATTCCGGTATTAGTTATTTGTAAAAATCCGCCAGGCTTACCTGAAGGCGATATCAATATGTTATGCAGTTTCATTTCGTTAAAATACGCAGGAGTACTGTTTTTTTAATAAGGACTCTTACCATTGCAAATATTTAATTCAGTGACTATTTTAACAGTTTGATCCACATCTTATGAAAAAGCTGTTATCTGTTTTTTGCTGCATACTCTATATGCGGTGTATTTCGCAATACTCATCAGAGGTAAAAATGAGCTCACCTCTGGCGTCCGGGGAAAAACTGCTCGTAAAAGCATTAACCGCCATTGTCAATCGTGAAGGAAATAAAAGAATGCCTCTGAGAACATTCAATCTTTCTTCTTATGAATATCCTTAGGCAAGGATAAGTTTTTATTGTAAAGAATATTTTTAATTGTAAGCCGGTTCTCCGAAAGAACCTGGATTAATTGTCTATAATAATTTGCTCAACAAATTTTCTACTTCTTCGGTTGATAAATTCACACCTACTATTTTACCCTCTTTATCAAGCAATATATTATTTGGCAGCGACCCGATATCATAGTATGAACCCAACTCGCCATTAGATTGTTTTACGTCTGTTACCTGTGGCCATGATAATCCATCTTTTTGAATGGCCTTTTTCCATTTTTCAATATCGGCATCGTATGCTACTCCCACGATCTCAAATCCTTTTGACCTGTATTTGGCATAAAGCTCTTTCCAGTAAGGATTCGCTTTTCTGCAGGGGCCGCACCACGAAGCCCAGAATTCAACTAATAAATACCTGCCTTTAAAGCTGGTAGTATTTACCTGTTTATTGTTCGTATCGGGTAAGGAAACATTGTGAAACGCATTGCCAATAGCTCTATTGGGAGCTTTATCCAGCGAGTTTACTAATTGCCTGATGCTCCTTGCTTCAAAACAAGTACTAAGAGATGTATCAATTAATTTATTGAGCTCTGTTATTTGCGAAAAACTGAGCAAGGAAGCCTTTCCGAGCAGGTAACAAGCAGCCTTGTTTTTCGGATATCTTTTAATAAAGTCTTTCAGTTTACTAAAATATTCCTGGTTCTTTATTTCATCGGGCTTGTTAGAATTTTTCAATGCTGCTACCCATGTTTCAAAATCTCTCTTCCTTGTTTCGGTCACCGAACCTCTTGCCACGGTTATAAAAAAATTATTCATCGTATCAACACCATTGTTTGTATTTTTTGTAATCCCATATTTATTGGTACAATCTATATAAATCTTATTGCCATCAATATAAACATCCTGGATAACCGAACTCTGGTCGAGATGCAATCTGCCAAGTATGGGTAACGAAGCTTTTTCTTTAAAATAAAACTCACCATTCTTTATTTCAGAGGAAATACTATCCTTGTGGCGATAATCACCTTCATAAAAAAGATAGACGCGGGTATTATACTCTCCTTTAATAGTTCCAAAAATTTCGAACTGGTTTCCCTGCGCAATTATAGCAACCGGAAGAAAAAAGGACAGCAAAGAAGCCGTGAATTTATTCATAGACTATTTGTTCGAGGGTTTAATTTCTTGTTGACTATTTTAAAGAGGAGGATACCAGGTTGAATAGATAATTTTTATATAACGGGGTTTGATAAGAATAATTGTGTGAGCACGGCGGGAAGGGTTGATCAGAAACATTATCCCTTCCTTTTTCTTTTAGCAAACAAAAAAATATTGTAAACTATAACCAGGGGAAGAACAATAATGGAAGCAAGGGCAAAAACTCCTGCAATAAGCAGCCAAAAAAGAAAGTAAAAGAAATCCCGGAAAGTGAACTCCAATTTTTGATGATAAGGCGGGATGGAAAATAAATGCCGAAGTTCATTAACGGTCATTTCCAGGGCTTGCTTATCTGTAATAAGATTGCTATATAAATTTCCGGATCTTCTTCCTCTTACAAACGCCTGGTAAACGCCGGGTAAATTAAACCAGATACCCATTACCAAACTATAAAGATTCAAGGCCCATGCAATCCAGTATGTTTTGCAGCCCGAAGCCACTTCCCAGGCTCCTATTTCAGTTTCGCCTTTTATATTGCTGGGATATTCCGTAATGATATGATGAATGTCGTGTTTTAATACCGCTTTTTTCCGGGTGGAAAAATTGGGAATATAGAAAAAAAGATGTTTCGTGATTTCGATTTTTACTTTCGAATCGTTTAAACCCCCGTCTTCATCAAGGTCGTATTCCTTATAAAATACGGGAAGTAAACTGAGCAGGGTATCTTCTCCCGGAGCTGGCATTAATTCTTTACAAAGTTGGTGCTTTTCTTCAAAGCATAAAGATTTTTCGTATTCATGCGGCAAAATGTGGACGGCAAATTTTACTATTCCAGCAGCGGAAGTATTGCAGCAAGATCGATCCTGGTTTCATCTAATGATCTTAATGATTTATTCTGAAGTACAGTGCCAGATTTTCTCAGATCAAATTTCTCTTTGAATTTGGAGTAGGAATTCCTGATCATGGTAAGAAGTTCTTTTTTATCTATTTTATCCTCCAGGTCTATTACATAGGAATCCTCAGCCACGTATTCCAGGATCGTTTCACTTTCAATAACAAAGCGACAGCTGAACCTGCAGGCGATCCCTTTTTTTGTTGCTGCCCTTTTCTTCATTACATCCAACGATATCGCATTGGATATATTTTTTCCCGGTTCAATGGGGTTGACAGGTGGATGATAGTGCCATTCGGTAACAATAAGTTCAGTTTGTTCTATCATTTTTTTTATGACTTACTATTTCGGTCACCTTGATTATTTTCTTTACACCTTCAGTTAGTTAAATTTGAGCCGGTTCAACTATTCTATAAAAGTTTAAAAACCCAGGCCGCAAGCAATGCTCCTATTACAGGACCTGTTACAGGTATCCATGAATAACTCCAATCGCTGTTTCTTTTATTAGGAATTGGCAAAAGAAAATGTGCGATGCGTGGAGCAAGATCTCTTGCAGGATTTATGGCATAACCGGTAGGGCCTCCCAGTGATAAGCCGATAGCCAGGATCAAAAGACCAACAGGCAATGCTTCAAGTGTTCCCATTTTTATTTCTGGTTTCGACATCAGCGAAGCTCCCAATACCAAAATGAATGTGCCGATAATTTCTGTGATCAGATTATAGCCGGCATTGCTAATGGCAGGAGCTGTACAAAATACTGCCAGCTTACTGTCACCGTCTGCCGTTTCATCAAAATGTTTTTTGTAAGTGAGCCATACAATAACTGCACCCGTAAAAGCACCGGCAAATTGTGCAGCTATATAGGGTAGTACCTTGTCGAGATCAAAATCAGAAAACAAGGCCAGGGCCAGTGTTACCGCGGGATTTAAATGCCCGCTGCCTCCCAAATGAGTGGAAGCATACACGCCTGTAAATACGGCCATGCCCCAACCGAATGCAATAACAATCCATCCGCTGTTATTTCCCTTTGTTTTGTTGAGTACAACATTGGCCACTACACCATCGCCAAGAATAATTAATAAAGCTGTACCAATAAATTCACCAAGAAATGAAGACATGAGTATTAGTTTTTGGTTTGTAGTTTATGCCTGCCCGGATGACCCCGGTCGCCCGGAAGATAGTTTTTTGCTATGGCAATAAAATTATTGATTTCGTTTTTTACCCATTCACCATCCTTTTGCATTTCTTTTGCCATTATTTCAGCAACTAAAGGTGCCGATTCAATGGCTGCTTTTGCATCTAACAACAAGGCTCTTGTTCTTCTTGATAAAGCATCTTCCGCTGTCATGCACATTTCATTTTGTACTGCCCGGATAATTTCTGCTTTTATAAATGGCAGAGATGGATGAATTTTTTCGCCAAGAGTTTTATCATTACGAATGATTAATTGAATATCATCTTCATCGGTTCCATAATAATAGAGTGGCGCATTAAAATCAGTATCTTTTTTAAAGCCATGAATGCGCAATTCTTTTGTTTTGCATTCTGTTTCTTCAAATCCTCCTTTATGAACTGCGATCTCTAAAACATCTTCAGCCATTTTTCTGTACGTTGTCCATTTACCCCCGGTGATGGTGATCAATTCAGAATCAGAAATAGTTATGTGATGATCCCGGGATAAAGCCGCCGTTGTTTTTGATTGTCCTTTTACTAATGGTCTTAAACCGGCAAAAACGCTTCGTATATCCGAACGAACAGGATCCTTAGTAAGATATTTTTGAATGTGGTGAAGAATAAATTCCACTTCTTCTTCCAATGCTACGGGCTCTGCGGATGCATGATCGACTGGCGTATCTGTGGTGCCGACAATAATTTTATTATGCCAGGGCACAGCGAACAACCCCCGTTTATCATCTGTTTTTGGTACCAGGATCGCTGTATCGGAAGGAAGAAATTCCCTGTCCAGAACAATATGGATTCCCTGGCTCATGGTAATTAATGTTTCGGCTTTTGCATCATCCATTTTCAAAATGGCATCAGTAAATACTCCCGTTGCATTGATCACCACCCTGGCTTTTGCTTCATACGATGCTGAGCCTGACGAAGCATCATTCAACATATCTTTTACAATCACGCCACTAATTTTTTTATTTTCTTTTATCAATCCTTCTACGGAAGCATAATTTAAAAGCACAGCTCCATGATCTGCCGCTGTCATAGCTAAATGAATGGCTAATCGTGCATCATCAAATTGCCCGTCGTGATACAACACACCACCCCTTAATCCTTCTGCGTCCAGCGTAGGTGCAAGCGCCAGAGTTTCTTCTTTTGATAAAAATTGCGAAGGCCCGAATCCTAAACTTCCAGCCATCCAATCATATACTTTCAAACCGATTCCGTAAAAAGGACCTTCCCACCATTTGTAATTAGGAACAATGAAGGCCTGGTTTTTTACAAGGTGCGGCGCATTGTTTAACAGAATACCCCTTTCTTTCAGTGCCTCCATCACTAATTTGATATTGCCCTGCTGTAAATAACGAACTCCGCCATGTACCAACTTGGTACTGCGGGAGGAAGTTCCTTTTGCAAAATCAAATTTTTCAACCAGTAGAGTTTTTAATCCCCTTGAAGCTGCGTCCACTGCAATACCTAAACCTGTTGCTCCGCCGCCGATGATACAGATATCCCATTGGGCTGTTGCTTCAAGTTGTTGTATCATTTCGGTTCTGTTCAAAAGCGTTTAATGTTTGAAGGAAGATAAAGCAATATCAGGAATTTATTTTAGCCTCACCCTCTTTCCCTCTCCGCTTGTGCTATGGTGTGTGCACATCTTTTGATAATGTATGCGTTCACACGTTATATTGCCCCGTAAGGGGCTACCTGTTTGTAGCAAAAAAAGCAGGTTATTCTTCTTGCCCCATCGGGGCAACCCTTTTTTAATCCAATAAATCATGAAAAATATATTTTTCATCATAGTCAACATGATAATCTCTCAGCATCCCAATGTATTCTTCCCTGAAGGTCTTTTTCT
>Ga0184636_1000248_pt1 | contig 13253 bp, 10 predicted proteins | sample PLM3_60_b2_FD_133164 | JGI IMG/M metagenome (GOLD analysis project Ga0184636, IMG submission 133164) | Groundwater sediment microbial communities from an aquifer in East River, Colorado, USA - PLM4_90_b2 | ecosystem: Environmental > Terrestrial > Soil > Riparian zone | place: USA: East River... | reverse complement strand
TGTAATAGTTCGGATTGTCAAAATCTTTGAACTTGTCAACATTTGCAACCAGGTTATTAAGAATAGCTGTCACATCATGCTTTGGTTTAAAACTCAACGTGGTAACAGCTTTATCATTTGTTACTTTATAATTTCTAAAATCTGTGATGTTCTTAATATTGAGCTTTACCTGCTTTCCCATTTTTATTTCAACCACTTCTTTTACCAGGTCTGCTACTTCTCCTACAGTATAGTTGCCACTTGATAAATTAAACACACCTGTAATTCCATTGGCACTTTCTATGGCTCGTATATAACCGCTTATAGCATCCTCGATGCTTAATATGGGCCTCCAGATGGAAGGATTATTTACTGTAATTATCCCGGTGTGAACTGCCGTTTTGAACATAGTATTAACGATCAGGTCTAGCCGCATGCGGGGGCTGTACCCGCTTACTGTCCCTTTCCGGAAACATATTACCGAAAAATCTTTATCCGCCATTTTCAATACCCCTTCTTCGCCCTGCAATTTTGAAATGCCGTAAGGATAATTAGAAACAGCAGGTGCCGTTTCATCGTATAATTCATTCACGGTATATCCGTATACTGAGCATGAACTGGCATAAATAAATTTACGGACACCGGCTTTTTTTGCAATATAGGCCAGGTAGGAGGGCGATGAAGCATTATAAACAAAATTTTTTGCCGGTGAAAACTCAGCCATAGGATCATTGGAAAGCCCTGCTAAAAAAATCACTTCATCATATTCTTTTAATTCATCCTCATTCAAATCGAAAATGTCTTTCTGCATCACTTTCACTTCGGCCGGAAGATGATTGCCAAACCATAAAAGATCTATTACGTCCACTGTGTATCCACGTTCCAGCAGCCTTGGTATAAGAGCTGAACCAATATATCCTGCCCCGCCAGCAATTAAAATTTTCATGTTGATTTTTAAATAAAATGATATTGAATTAATAAATAAAGTTTTTCGATTCATCTTTTAACGACCACTGTTCAAGAGTTTGGGCTATTTCATCTTTTTTGGAAAGAATGGGCTCTTTAGCGGGCCATTCAATACCAATGGCCGGGTCATTCCATAATATACCTGATTCTGCCTTATTGCTATAAATACCTGTGCATTTATATTGTATTTCCGCATAGTCGCTCAGTACACAAAATCCTCTTGCAAAGCCTGCAGGTGCATATACCTCCTTTCGATTTTCAACCGAAACTTCCACTCCGACCCATTTACCAAAACTGGGTGAACCAATTCGTATATCCACAGCCACCAAAAAAGCGCTGCCCTGAGTGACCCGCATTAATTTTCCCATGGGTGGCTCCCATTGAAAATGCAAACCTCTGACAACATTTTTTTCAGAGCGGGAATGATTATCCTGTACAAATTCCATGTTCAAACCGAATTCGGAAAATTTATCTTTCCGGTATGTTTCGGTAAAAAATCCCCGATCATCCTGAAAAATTTCGGGAGTTATAATGTGCAGATCCCTGATACCTGTTTGTTCTAATTTGAATTCCATGCTTTAGCTTAAACTTAATATCTTTTTTTGCGCTGCAAAAATATGTTTTCCGCTTAATCAGGCCATTTCACCGAATAGAAATCTTCAGAATTTATTACTGATTTTTTCAACAACATATATTGATAAAAAATAAGCTATGGCTAAGTGGAAATATGTACTGTGATTTTATAGAGAAGGATAGAAATAATAGCTCATAACAATAAACATTGAGAAATTGACAGCATTAAATGATCAGCTGAAAAAATGCTTCAATTTATCTTTTATCACACCCAATAAGCTTCTGCTCTCATAAGTTCTCCTGTACCAGTCAATATTATGCTGCAGTCTATCCATATCATTTATCAGCTTATTGATCAATTGGCGGTTACCTTCATCATGAGAATGATATTCGGACAGCTTGGTATTTAATACAGTAATACAGTTATTTTTTTCAACAACTTCTGACTGCAGTCTTTTCAATTCCTGCTGCTGCCATTCTATAATGTTTTGGCTGGCTGTAATTTCTTTTTCCAGTTTTTGCTCAATTGATTTTAATGTTTTTAAAACAATTGTGTCCTGGTCAACACCGTTTATTTTATCAAACAGGATATTATTTTTCATTAGTGGAGGTTTTAGTAGTGGCTGTTAAGCAAACGCCCATTTTTTACCGGGCGCTATGCTGATTGCATTTTTATATAGTTCGCGATAACTTCCGAAATTATGTTTTATGTTGAATTCTGTTTCACAAATTGATTTTGAAAACCCTCCCATCACCTTCAGCATGTCACGATTATTATAATATTGTAATATCTTGACGATGGCTTCTGCTTCTGTTCGAAACAAATCACCATTAATGCCATTTTTTACCACATCCGTGTTTCCTACACAATGGCTCAGGAGAACCGGTTTATGTAAGATCAGCGCCTCCAGTACCCCAAATGATAACCCTTCATATAATGCGGTGGAAAGGTACATATCAGAATCCGCGAGTAATTTTTTTATTTCTTTTTCCTTTAGCCAGCCTGTAACCACAATGTTCTTAGCAGTTAATGATTGCTTTTCATCACCATCCCCTGCCCAGATAAATTCAAATTGATCGAATTCTTTGAAATAATTGGCGATACTGTTGAATAAATTGGGGTTTTTTTGTGCAGTGATGCGGCCGCTGGTTACAATCCTGAATTTTTCCTTTTTAGATACCGTATTAGCTTGTACCATATCTTCTACGGGAATACCATTACTTATATAAATAGCATCAATACCAAGGCGCAAATAAGTGCTTAGTTCAGAAGGGGAGCAGCATACCACCTTCCCTCCCAGACTATTGCCAAATTTTTCCATCTGGCGATAAAAATATTTTGAAAAGACGGTTTTGCCTGATAAAAAAGGGGCTCCATTAGGTGTGTAAAAGACATTTTTTATTCCCAGCATCCTGCAGGCAACACGGCCCAGCAGGCCGCTTTTGGATGAATGCAAATGAACACTGTCAACCCGGTTACCATTCTTTAATCGCTTAAGGATTTTGTACAATTCAGCAAGAGCGAGAAAATCTTTGAATGGGTCGATGGAACGTTGAGCAGACCTCCATTTTATAAATCGGACATTGGGGAGAGAAAATGTTTTCTTTACTTCCCCCGCACACATTACCTGTTTCCGCTCACCATGGATGATGATATGCGAATCATGGGGCATTATTTCTGTAAGGTATTTTACAAAAACAGCTATGCCCGCTGCGAACGGTTCAACTACATGGACGATGATCATAGGCTTGTCTAAGGGTTTTGGTATGAATTTTCATTAAACAAGAAAAACTTAATTACATATAGGATACAAAGCAATCGCCTGACAGAGACCTAAACTATATGATTTTGTTTAAATTGAATGCTAAAAAATTATGAGTCCTTAACCAATCAGAGCGATGAATGACAACATTCCTGACGAAAACGTTGCCCCGACCATTATTATTACGTATTTATCAATTTTTTCAATCGCAAAACTAATTCTTTAGGTAGTATGTGCAAAACTTTAGTTCTTAACATTCCGCTAATCTTGAAAAAGGGATTTGTTCCATACCGGGCAATTACCTTTGCCCTGGCTGCCAATTGGTTCCGGCGATTTTTTAAGGAAATGCCTTCGCTATTTATCTCACAGGTCACCAAAAATTCATCCATGATATGGGAAGGGCTGGTTTTAATCAATTTCCAGAAAAATGCATAATCTTCTGCGTGCATAAAATCCCGGGGATAGTAGCCCACTTTCTTTAATAAGGAAGCTTTGAAAATAACAGTTGGGTGTATAAAAACATTCCGGAAATACATAGCTTTTTTTATACGCCTGTGACTAACAGGTGTTTTATATTTATACCGGAAAAAAGATCTTTTATCTTCAAATATGCACCAGCTACCCAGCAACCCCGTTTCAGGATACTTATCCATGTAAGCAACCTGTTTATAAAAACGTTCATAATCGCATAGATCGCCGCAGTCTAATCTTGCAATGTATTTCGTTTTTGCATTCTTTTCTATCCACTCCAGCCCCTTATTTAACGCATTGGCGATACCCTCATTCTTTTCATTCCTCACAATAATGACCGGGTAATTGATCCCGATCTGTGATTTAATCCTTTCCGAATCAACAGAAACTATACTCCCATCATCCACCACAACCACTGCAAACCGATCAGGGTAATAAGAAACAGTCTTGAGAGAAAGAATTAGTCCCTCAAAATTATTATAACAGGCTATGAGTAGGCAAAAGTCGAATTGCTTATCGGGTATGCTCATAACAATGAGCAAAGTAATTCAAAATCGTGTAAGCGATTAAAGTGAAAAATGAAATAAAACATAAGGATGACCTACTGACCGGGAAGTGCTGACTTGTCTTTTCCTTCTATTTTGTTCACATATTCCAGGGAGCCGAGTCTGAAGCGTAATGGAATATAGGTCAATTTTTCAAACAGTAATTCCTTGCGGCAGAAAAACCCTGCATGAGAGGTATAAAAATCCGGGTTAATAATCTGTGGAACCCTGCTATAAAAACTGCACCCTGTTCCTTCTTTCAACTTTAATTGACCTGTGATATAATCGGGGTTATTCGCTCGTTGGCTTCTGAATATCGGAAAAGTTTGCAGAGTATGAGGTGGTTTTTGTGCAATAAGAGGCATTTGTTGCTGGCAAAAAATAGTTGCCGGGAACATTAACAGCAACACAACAAGAAAACTATATACACGTTGCGGCTTCATTATATCAAATGTATGTAAATTTACGGCCTGATTTTTGATAATTGGTACGATTTTTTTGTAAAATAAAACCCGGACACAAGCCCATACGAAACCATGGCTCTCAGTCAAAGCTTACAACAAAAACTATTACAAAAGCTGTCTCCTCAGCAAATTCAGTTAATGAAATTGCTGCAGGTACCTACTGCGAACCTGGAAGAACGTATAAAAGAGGAGCTGGAAGAGAATCCCGCACTGGAAGTGGATGAGGAAAAGCCGGACGAATACGAAGAAAAAGAAGAGCATGATAATGCGGAAACGGAATATGATGAACCCGATGGCAGCAATGATGAATATGAAAACATTGACATCAGCGATTATGTACATGAAGGTGACGATGATATTGCCGACTATAAATTAAGAGATGATAACTACCCTGATGCCGATGAAGACAGAGTGATCCCTCATAAAGTTGAAACGAGTTTTTATGAAGTATTGCTTGATCAGCTCGGGCTGCTTACCCTTGATGAACGGGAAAGGAGGATTGCAGAACATATAGTTGGAAGTATTGATGAGGATGGTTATTTAAGAAGAGAGCCAGCTGCCATTGTAGATGATCTTGCGTTCCGTCAAAATATTGAATCGAATGAGGAAGAAGTAGAATCAATTATAAAACGCATCCAGCAATTCGATCCCCCGGGTGTAGCAGCAAGGGATCTGCAGGAATGTTTACTGTTGCAGTTATACAGGCATAAAGAAGAAGGCAAACCCGTTGATACAGCCATCAATGCTCTCACAAAATATTTTGACGAGTTTACAAAAAAACACTACGAAAAAATTCAAAGAGGATTGGGATTGGACGATGATCAGTTAAAGGAGGTGATGCAGCAGATCATTAAACTGAACCCTAAACCCGGTGGTAATGTTGGTGAGGTAAATAAAGCTGAAAGCTACGTGGTTCCTGATTTCTTTATTATGAATAGTAATGGCAAACTGGAACTTACCCTGAATTCCAAAAATGCACCGGAGCTCCGCATCAGTGAGGGCTATCGTGAAATGCTTAAAGAATATGACAGGGGCGCCAAAAAAGACAGGCGGCAAAAAGAAGCGGTTCTTTTTATCAAACAAAAAATAGACGCCGCCAAATGGTTCATTGATGCGATCAAGCAACGGCAGCATACCTTACTAAGTACAATGACGGCGATCATGAATCATCAGCATGATTTTTTTCTTACCGGCGACGAAACTAATCTCAGGCCGATGATCCTTAAAGATATTGCTGAAAAAACCGGTCTTGATATTTCAACAGTTAGTCGTGTAGCGAACAGCAAATTCGTGCAAACAGAATTCGGTACGTACCGACTGAAATTTTTCTTTAGTGAATCGTTAAGTACAGAAAGCGGCGAGGAGGTTTCAACAAGAGAAGTAAAAAAGATTTTAAGCGATATGATAGAGGGGGAAAATAAAAAGAAACCGCTGAGTGATGAACGATTGACTGACCTGTTACAGGAAAAAGGCTATAATATTGCACGACGAACCGTTGCCAAATACAGGGAACAACTGAATATCCCCGTGGCCCGGTTGCGTAAGGAGTTATAATATGGAATCCCAACTGATAGTAGATCAGAAAAATAATTTGCTGGAAGTAAGGCCGCCACAAACAAAACAACCAGCAGCGCTTAGGATCGCGGCTAAAATTATTTCTTATATTTTTCACCCGCTATTCATCCCCGTTTATATTTCCTGGTTAATCTTAAAATCCCAGTCTTATTTATTTGCAGCATTCAATGAATCAGAAAAAGCAATGTTCATTGCCAGGTTTGGGTTGATGTATATACTGTTTCCTTTGATATCAGTTTTATTAATGAAGGCATTGGGCTTTATCAGTTCCATACATCTGAAAACCCGGCGGGACAGGGTCATTCCCTATATCGTTTGCATGATCTATTATTGGTGGATGTGGTATGTGCTCCACAATCAACCGGAGTTTCCTGCCCAGACAGTAACGCTGAGTTTTGCAATATTCTTTGCTTCCATTGCAGGGTTAATGGCAAATATTTACATGAAGGTTAGTATGCATGCCATTGGAGCAGGACTGATGGCAGCATTTGTTATGTTGCTTGGATTTTCCCAGGACATAAATTTTGGAGTCTATATTTCAATCTCTATTCTTTTAGCAGGCATTATCTGCACTGCCCGTTTCATTGATAGCGATCACACTTCAAAAGAAATTTATGTCGGTTTATTCATTGGCATTCTCTCATTGGCTGTAGCTATACAGTTTACATGAAGCCCCCCTTTTGGAAAGGAAGGGAGACCAGGCTATCTATTTTTAATCAACTCTATTATTAAGCCCGTCCGGGCGGCCATTTCAACTTTTTATTCTTCTTTCAGGCAGAGATGTAAAATTTTCCTTTGGAGAATGGGTGCAAACAAAAGCCCAATCATAGGGTACGATTGAGCTGTTTGTTTTCATCCATCCTGTTATGCGTCGTCCGGTCAGCCGTTTAGAATTTTTTAATCAGGCAAAACTGAATGTAAGAATGCTTTAGTTTTTCTAACGAAACATCGTTTTTATTCTCTGCATTACAGAATGGAATAGATGAACAGGGAAGCGATATGAGTAGTGTATTACTTTTCACTTAGGTACGGATTTTCAAATGCTAAAACGGTAATGCCTATAAAAATAGTATGTATAATAAGAGAGGAAAGAACTGATTAAGGGGATTTTCTGATTTTTTTCGAATAAATACGAATGATTCGATTATGATAGCTGGTAAAACTCCGGCAAGGAAAAAAAATTATTTTAAATCTTTGATCTCTTAATTTCCCGTTTCTTAATAAGAAATTCATTTGAATAAACTTTTAGCAGAACAATAAATAAAGAAAGCAGCATAGGACCAAAAATGAGCCCGATAAAACCAAACAGGCTGATTCCGGCTATGACTCCAAAAACAGTTACAAGTGGATGAATATTTCCCAATCGCCTGTTAAGAATAAAACGAAAAAGATTGTCAACAAGCCCGATAACACCGAAACCATATATCAGCATCGCAATGCCCTGCCAGTTTTTTCCTTCCGCAAAAAATATTATTGTTAATGGCACATAGGCCAATGCAGCACCCACCACGGGTAACATGGCTGTGATGCATGTAATGGCAAACCAGAGAAAGGGGTCACGAACGCCTATTATCAAATAACCCACAAGACCCACTACACCCTGTATCAAAGCAATCAATGGTATGCCGATCACACTGGCGTGAATGGTTGTATTGATGTCCTTTGCAATCAGATCAACATTGGAATCTTTCAAGGGAATATATTCATACAGGCTATCTTCCAGTTTACGACTATAGATGAGCATGAAATATAAAACAAAATACAGCACTCCGATAACAGCAATTGTATTAAGCGTACTGCTCAGGATTTTAGGAATAACTTGTCGTATATATGGCCCAACCTGGCTTATAGTGGACTCGTCAGCAATAGCAAAACCAAATCTTAATTTCATATCTTCTGAAAGCTTCTCCAGGGAATCAATAATCTGGTTTGAATGTTCAACTGCATAAACTATTTTACTTGCCAGTAAATTGGCCAGTATACCAAATGGTAAAAGAATGACAAGAAACGATAGAATCATTAACAACCATGCAGCTTTTGGCCTGCTCCATTTTTTTATTTCAGTGAGGTAATACATTCGCTGCCTCATTAAAACATACAATGTAAGAGAGCCTAATACGGCAGGAAGAAAAAAACTTAGTTCAATGAATAGCAAAATGCCAAGGGAGAGTATGATGAGTATAAAAAAGACCTGTCGCAGAATATTCTGGTCAAGTGTATTGTTACCATTACTCATAGTGCAGATGCAATTATTCCTAAATTTAAATTATAAAGAGGCTGTCTCAAAAGTATTTTTTAACCGCTGAGCCGCAAAGGCGCAGAGAAATAAAGTTTATTCGACCTGCAAACTCTGCGTTTCCCCGACTCCTGCGGTTACTTTTTGGGAATTTTGACAGCTTCTTTATATTTTATACCACAACTTTTTTCCATTTGCCTTTCCTGAACCAGATAAAAGCAATCAATGTGATCACGGTTTCTGAAATCGGAATGGCGATAAAAACTCCTTTTGGCCCCATTTGAAAAACTTTTGCCAGTAAATAAGCCAGGGGGACCTGGAAAGCCCAGAAACCAATAAGATTAATAATTGTGGGCGTCCTGGTATCCCCGGCACCGTTAAATGCATTAATAAGAACCATGCCTATCCCGTAAAATACATAGCCCAGGCTTAAAATGCGGATAGCAGTAATAGCGAGAGCCTTTACCTCGGGTTGTCTGGTAAAAATAGAAACGATCAAATCGGCTGCAACAAAAAACAGAAGTGTTACGCCTATGAGAAATACTGTATTGTAGCGTGCCGTTTTAATGACTGATAGCTCTGCCCTTTCGGGTTGTTTGGCCCCGAGGTTTTGTCCAACCAGGGTAGCTGCTGCATTGCTCATGCCCCAGGCGGGGAGCAGGAAAAATAAAAGAATGCGTATAGATATCTGGTAAGCAGCCGAAGCATTACTGTGACCGGTTTCCGCAACGAGCCTGGATAAAAATATCCAGCTGCATGAACCGATAATAAATTGCAGAGTGCCTGACCATGCAATATTTATTACAGAACGAACAAGCGGCCAATCAATTTTTAAATGGTGCTCTTTAATTTTTACCTGGCCTTTCCCACGAAACAAATGATATAGCTGGTAACAAACCCCAACGCCGCGGCCAATGGTTGTTGCCATGGCCGCACCTGCAATGCCAAAAGAGGGAATAGGACCAAGCCCATTGATCAATAAAGGGCAAAGAATAATATTACAGATATTAGCGATCCACAAACTTTTCATCGCCATCGATGCATCACCGGCCCCGCGAAAAATCCCGTTTATCAAAAAAAGCATCATGATTACAAGACTTCCACCCATCATGATACGGGTATAGATAGTTCCTTCACGAATAGTCTCTGCGTCGGCTCCCATCAACCTTAATATATCGCTGGCAAAAACAAACCCTGAAATACTTATCACAGCAGTAAGAATAACCGCCACCCAAATTGCCTGCATCCCGGCATGTGCAGCAGCATCAGGTTTTTTTTCACCAATACGTCTTGCTACAAGCGCCGTTGCAGCCATGCTTATCCCTATGGCCAGTGAATAAATAATTGTAAGAACAGATTCGGTTAATCCAACGGTCTGAATAGCATTACTGCTGGCAGGCAAGTGGCCCACGAAATAAAGATCAACCACAGCAAATACACTTTCCATACTCATTTCAAGAATCATAGGAACAGCCAGTAGCAGCACAGCTTTGCGGATGCTGCCTGTAGTATAATCCTGTTGATCGCCGCGCAGTGCCTGTTTAATTAAGGAAAAAACAGAAGATAGTTTATGAGTTATTGTCTGTTGAGACATGTTATTTGATTTTGAAAATTAGGGAAAGGAATAAAAATGGTCTGGAACCATCCATCAAATACGAACAGTAAAATTCAGCCCGATAGTTATCGGGTGAAAAAAAGGAGGCGAACCTTAGGAGATTTTCATATTCTAATTATTAATCGAATGGGAGCAAAAATAAGGAAACTGTTTTAATATTTGTTGCAGATCTACTAAAAAGAAGATCCTGTTTCAACGCAATGAAAAAAAAATATATAGAAACAGGATCTCAGCCAGGCAAAAGAAGAGCCTGTAAGTACTGGTCAATAAATTTTTGCTTTTGTTTTCTCCGATATTGCATAATAAACCGGGGATGCGGCAGCGGAATAATTTCTTTGAAAAAATGATATTCGTTATTTACAGAAGAAAAGAACTTCAGGTTCTTATCGCCACCGATACAAAAACAATAATCAGTCTGAAAGCCGAAGGAGACCTGTTGCTGAATACTACTGACAATAAAAGCGGTAACCGCCTTCTGTAATTCTTTATCATCATAATAATTCAAATTCACTCCTTTTTTTGTAAACCCTAATGGACTGACCGATGTGATAAAATAATCTTTATAAAATTTCCCGGCTCCGCCATAAGTATTTATCAGCTCATAAATAAATTCTGCTGATAATTCTGATTGCGATTTAAACGGATGATCAATATCGCAGAATTCTTTTAATTGCTTTGGAGCGGTAAAATTGATACCTGTTGTTCCCGCACCAAATCTGCCCGGATTAATACCAAAGATCAAACGCCGGGAATGATCGTCATTATAATACTTGTTAAAAAAAATTTCAACAATTTTGATTACTTCTTCCTTTTGCTGGGGAAATAATATTTCAACCCCCGGCGGCAGGTTTGAAGGAGGTTGAAGATATCTGTAAAAAGCAATAATTTTTTCAGCAAGGCTGGGCATGGGGCAAATTAAAAGAAAAAGTCCCGGTATGGAAAGGTTTCTGTCTCATTCCGGAATCCGGGTCCCCTTGTAAAAATGATTTCTCTGCAATTCAACAATTCTGCTACATTAATATTAAATTAGTTGTTGCATGAAATATTCATTGATCATTTTTTCTTTTTTTCTCATGTGGGAAGGGGGTTTTTCTCCTGGTTATAAATCCATTTTCAATGGAAAAGATCTTACGGGCTGGACGATACACGGCACGGAAAAATGGTATGTAGAGAATGGAGAGCTCGTTTGTGAAAGTGGTCCTGACAAACAATATGGGTATCTTTCAACTGATAAATCCTACAAAAATTTTATCCTTAATTTAAAGTTCAGGCTGGAAGCCAATGGTAATAGCGGCGTATTTTTCCGCTCATCGATCGAAGGAACAAAGATCAGCGGTTGGCAGGTGGAAGTAGCGCCACCAAATCATAATACAGCCGGCATCTATGAATCGTACGGAAGGGGCTGGCTCATAAAGCCTAAACCAGAAGATGAAAAGATCCTTGACCCCGATGGTTGGAACAATATGCGGATCAGGGTAATGAATGCTGAAGTAACCACCTGGCTGAATGGTCACCAGATGGTCCATTTAAAAGATGAAAAGATCGGGGAAGGAAAAGGATTTATTGCCCTCCAGATACACGACGGCGGCGGTATTAAAGTAAGATGGAAAAATATACGGATCAAAGAACTTAAATAAATCTGGTGTTTCTTAGTATGCATCGCATGTTCAAGGTTACAGAACGACATTAATCAACCAAAACTTCAAACTGACTTGCATGAAAAATAGTTCCGGATCAACAAGAAGAAAGTTTTTAAAAAACTTCGCAGCCTCTGCGGCGGCTGTAGCAGTAGGTTCAACTGTATTTGCGGGGGAAAGCAAACCGGTTCTTTTTGAAATTAAAAAAAGAAGCTGGGGCCGTGCCAATGATAATATCAATATTGCATTGATCGGGGCCGGGGGCATGGGTACGCAGGACATCATTACGGCTCTGAAGCTTCCGGGAATTAAACTCGTTGCCGTATGTGACCTTTATGACGGTCGTATCAAAGAAGCCAAAACCAAGTGGGGAGCGGATCTTTTTTCAACCCGGAGTTACAGGGAAATCCTAAATCGCAAGGAGGTTGATGCAGTAATTATAGCTACGCCGGATCACTGGCATCAACAAATCTCAATCGATGCGCTAAAGGCGGGTAAGCATGTCTATTGTGAAAAACCAATGGTTCATTCCATTGAAGAAGGCCCTGCTGTGATAAAAACACAAACAGAAACCGGAAAAATTTTCCAGGTTGGCAGCCAGGGGGTTTCTTCACTGGGAAATGAAAAAGCAAAACAATTATTGAAAGACGGGGCGATCGGTGAATTAAATTATGCTGAAGGATTTTGGGCAAGGCATTCTCCCGTTGGTGCATGGCAATATCCAATCCCAGCTGATGCATCTCCTCAAACGGTGGATTGGGAAACATTCATCAGTAATACAACCAAACGGCCTTTTGATGCCACACGGTTTTTCAGGTGGAGAAATTACCTGGATTATGGAACGGGTATGTCAGGAGACCTTTTTGTTCATCTTTTTTCCAGTCTGCATTTTATCACCAATTCATTCGGGCCAAATAAAGTTTATGCAGCCGGCGGTTTGCGTTACTGGAAGGACGGACGCGAAGTTCCCGATGTGTTACTGGGTACGTTTGATTATCCTCGAACGAATGCTCATCCCGCCTTCAACCTTTCATTAAGATGTAATTTTATAGACGGCACCAGTGGCACAACCTATTTGAAACTGGTAGGCAGTGAAGGCTCAATGGATGTAACCTGGGAAAGTGTTACACTAAAAAGAAATAAAAGCTTCGATTCGGATGATCCGTTTTTTATTGAGCAAATGAAAAAAGCGGGAACTCCCATCAGCAGCCGTAAAAGAATTTTACCTCCCGAAGAATATACTTTCGAAGCAGAAAAAGGTTATCTCGGAGGTCCTTATGACCATTTTGCAAATTTCTTCAATGCTATCAGGAATGGAGGAAAAGTTACGGAAGATTCCGTTTTTGGATATAGAGCGGCAGCGCCTGCACTTTTATGTAATGACAGCTATAATAAGGATATGGCGATGTTATGGAATCCCGAAAAATTG
>Ga0184636_1000247_pt1 | contig 13270 bp, 14 predicted proteins | sample PLM3_60_b2_FD_133164 | JGI IMG/M metagenome (GOLD analysis project Ga0184636, IMG submission 133164) | Groundwater sediment microbial communities from an aquifer in East River, Colorado, USA - PLM4_90_b2 | ecosystem: Environmental > Terrestrial > Soil > Riparian zone | place: USA: East River... | reverse complement strand
TGGGTATGTTTGTTGTTTCGACATTTTTGTTGATTTGACAGGTACTTTCGGAATGGTTTGTCAAATCAACAAGACACAGAAACTTTCGGAATGGGTGTCGAAACAACAAGAAAGTGTCAAACGGACAAAAAGAGCCTTGCGAACAGAAACTTTCGGAATTATTTGTCAAAAGGACAAAAAAATGTCTTGTCCAAAAAACATAACTTTCGGAATTGGTTGTTTTTTGGACAAAAAGAATTAAAAGACCATAAGCCCTTGGCGTCTTGTTTGTGCGTTGTGCTCATGAAAGCGTCTATTAGAAACAGCATTGACGAGTACAAGGCACAAAGCGTGAACCTTGTGAACATTTCCTTAATTCGTGATTCGTCATTCGTGATTCGTACTTTCCTTTCGATGACATTTATCACAGAGAATTTGATACGCTCCCTCAACGTCAAAATTTCTTGGGTCATAATACAGATGATGTATCTGCAAGTTTTCATGAGAACCACACTTAGCGCATTGATAATAATTATCAAACGCAGTTTTCCGCAACCTGCGATACAACTGAGATTGCAGCCTTGCCCTATGATTTTTTTCAATTTTAACGCTACGACGGCGTATCATTTTTTTTACCCCTTGCAAAAATTATACTTGACAAAGAAAATTAAGTCAAGTATAATAGTAACATTACCTTAATCAGGAGGTGAAAATATATGGCAAAGGTAACGTACAGCGCATTCGTGTCAACAGTAAGGGGAAAAATACGTGGTGACGTAGGTTCAGCCTGGAAAGGACGAAACTACATAAGAAATTTGAACCCATCACCCCGACAGCCCCGCACCGAAAAACAGCAGAACGTCAGAGGATACATGGCCAGTCTTGCAGGTGAATGGTACGCACTCACAGCCTCGTACAAAGAGTTGTGGAATAAGTACGGCAGTTTAATGCCCAAGCCCATCACCGGGTTGAACGCTTACATCATGCTCAACTCTAATTTGTGGAAATATCTCGGCACCGCCGCCAAAATTGACTATCCACCCGCGACCCCAAGCGTACCCGGCGCTATTGTCGGCTTATGTTGTGCGAGCCTCACTTCAACCTCAAGTCAGTGCAGTTGGGACGCCCCATTAGAAAGTTGTGTATGGGCAATTCTCGATTTCAGCCCAATGGCAGGGTATGATGAAGGCAATCACCCAAGATGGAGTTTTGCCGCAGGTGTAAGCGCATCGGTAACCGTGACTGTCCACACCCACACTTACCCAATCGGAACAATTATCAATTACCAGATGAGAACAATGGATCAATCCGGACGTGTCACACCAAACAGTGTAATTAAACAAGTTACAGTTGCTGCCTAAGCACCAGAAATCCCCCTACCCCCTTTGGGAAAGAGGGATAGTAATACGTCAGTCCAGGACGAGAAAATTGATGATTGATGATTGATGATTGATGATTGAAAAGACAAACAATCAACAATCGACAATCAACAATCGACAATCAAAGAGGCTGACGTATTTTTTGGGACTAAGCGTATGGAAGTAAAGTAGTCGTTAGCATTTTACCTACAGAGTTATTATTAGTACCCCATTTGATTGATGACCTCTGGATTGATGATTGATGATTGATGATTGATGATTGATGATTGAAATCTCGAATTACGAATCTCGAATCTCGAATTACGAATTTACTACTTGTTTTTTTTAATTCGTCCTTCGTAATTCGTAATTCGTCATTCGTACTCAATCGCCAATCAACAATCGCCAATCGCCAATCGTAAGACAATCGACAATCGACAATGTCTTGTTGTTTTGACAAATAATTCCGAAAGTTTCTGTCAAAACAACAAAAAAATCAACAATCCTAGGGGGGGGATTTATGGCAAAAGTAACCTTTGGTGCAATAGTATCAGACATAAGAGGAAAACTTAGAGGCGACGTGTTCACCATTTACCGCGGGTCACACATCATTCGCACCTACTGCGCCAATCCCGCAGACCCAAACACCGAGCGGCAACAGTTTTGCCGGGGAACCTGGTCAACTTTAGCAGGCTGTTGGTGGAACTTGCCCACAACCTCACAAGAACTCTGGGAAAAATACGGGCAGCGGCATCCAGGAACAAGAACTGGCATCGGCGCTTTCATGCAAGCAAATATGCGCTTACTCGCAGCCAACAACATTGGCTTGACACAAATTGATAATCCACCCTTCACCCCATTGACACCAACAGCAGTACAAGAATTTTCCTGGTATTTCCTCACCGCCAGCACCGCCAGAATAAGTTGGACAGCACCCGACAACAACCAAATTTATGTCCAGACCTTTCACCGTCTAAACTGGGATTATAGCCCAGACTACAACATCTACTGGAAGTTCACCGAAACTTATCTTTCAACCATATCACCGCGCAACTGGACACATGGTTATCCAACAGGAACGGACATACATATCAAAATGAGAAGCATCGACAAATGGGGACGTACTAGCCCCCAAACCCACAAAATCAAGCTGGTAGTACCTTAAGGAATTGAAGATTGAAGATTGAAGATTGAAGATTGAACTACTATTTGATTTGCCAGGTTTTTCAATCAACAATCGACAATCGACAATGTCTTATTGTTTTGACAAATAATTCCGAAAGTTTCTGTCAAAACAACAAAAAAATCAACAATCATAAACATGGCACGCATAACATATACAGCAATAGTAAGCAACATAAGCGGGTCAGTAGCCGGGAGTACATTCAAGAGAAACAAGAGCGGAGGCATCATTCTAAACCGACCACACCCAAAGCAGACCCGAACCAGCGCCCAGTATGACAAACGGAGAATACTATCACTTTTATCAGGATGCTGGCAAAACCTGACAACAGAGGACAGACAGTTATGGGATGAGTACGCTTCGATGAAATCCGGGCAGCAATCAGGATTCAACGCCTATCTTGGCATGAATATCATTTTATTAGCCGCAAACTACACCACCTTAACACCAATAGAAGCCCCGCCGCCAACACCAGAAACGCCGACAGCACTTACAGAATTCTCAAAAGTCATCATTTCCTCCTCACGAAACTCACTCCAGTGGGCACTACCTCGCAGTTACGATATTTTCACCCAGGTTTATTACTGTATCGAGACAAAATACAATCTCAAAAACAAAGAGAGCTGGAAGCTACTAAGCACCATTCCAAGTATGGATGGATTTGTCTATCATGACTACTTATACCCCTACGGAACGCCAATCTTTTATTACGGTAGAACCATCGATACTTATGGCAGAACTTCACCCAGAACAGAAAAGATATGAGGACAGCAAAAAGGCAGAAGAGCAAGACGGCAAGAGGGAAAGAGGACAAGAGAAGAATACACGCTGCGGAAATATACCAGTTTACTTGTAAGTAAGGAGATACGAGATATGGCAAAAGTAACCCCTTCAGCTTTAGTATCAGAAATCACCGGCAAGTTAGCAGGGCATGTATTCCAGATGTGGAAAGGGCAAATAATCCTCAGAGGATACACAATCCCACGCTTAACCAAAAGCGAAAAACAACAATTTGTCAGAGGATTAATCTCAAACCTTGCAGGAAAATACAATACTTTATCTGACGCTAACAAAGACGCCTGGGACGCCTATGCCGCGCTTCTACCAGACGAAATGAGCGGCTTCAACGCCTACGTGCGCAACAACACCCGCTTATTATACACCAAACATGGTGACCTTGGTGACATCACTACTCCACCCGACCCCCCCAATCCACCAGACGCACCTACGAGTTTTCAAGCAACCTACCAGTCCGGTCCAGACCGTTTTCAACTCTACTGGCTCACCCCAGACATCTACAATCTATACATTACTGGCTACATGAGCCTCCAACTATGCTATGACAACTCGGTCTGGCAAAAGTGGAAGGAAATCGAAACTGTGGTATCATCAGGCAACATCATTTACATCGATGCCAGCAAAATTAAAGGGCCACGAACCGGACGATTTAAACTCCGAGTTATAGACTTAAATGGTGAAATATCCGCCGACACCGCAATCGACACCGCATACAAACCTTAGAGGAAAGGACGAAGTACGAAGTACGAAGTACGAATGTCTTGTTCGTTTGACAGAAACTTTCTTTTTGTTGAAAAAACAAGAACTTTCGGATTGGGTGTTTTTTCAACAAGACTTTCGGAATGGTTTGTCAAACGAACAAAAAAAGTAGAAAAACCTTCCTAAATTCGTAAGTCGCAATTCGTAAGTCGTAATTCAAAAATGGCAATAATAACCCCTACAGGAGCACCAGAAGCACTAACAGGCAAAATCGGAGGGGATGTACTTTTCCTCTGGAGAGGGAAACTTTGTCGAAAGAAAGGAACTCCCGCTCGGAAAATCCAGACCGTGCAACGGGCATGGGGAAAGCATCTTACCACATACCTCGACAATCAGTGGGCGCAATTGAGCGCAACACAACAATCCTGTTGGGATACTTACGGAAGTTGCGCAGAAATCAACCTCACAGGTTTTATCACCTACACAAGCAGAAATCACAGACTACTTTTTTCACAACACCCAGACCTGATTGAAATTGACGACCCGTTTCATGAACCGTGGATACCAGCAACACCAACAGCCATTTACCTTTCTTTTGTCGCCGCCAGTAACGCCTGGCTTTTCACCTGGGGAGACCCCCTAAGCTCAACCACTTACATCCAATCCTGGGGATGGAAAAGAGCAACCTTCCAAGACAGCAAGGGCGCCTTCTTCACCCTACAACAGACCATCAACGCAGAATGCGGACAACTAACAATCAGCAGCTCAGGTTACCAAACAGGAACAGTTTTTGAAGGAAGGTTAAGAGCAATTAACCTATACGGAGAAGTGAGCCCCTGGACAAATGTACTAAATAAACAAGGCTTGCCTTGAGGCTTGGATTGAGTAGCCTAAGGCGTAACAAAATCAGGCTTTAGGAGTTTGATTATGCACCACACAGAAATGTTGAACGGACAGTTTTACGAAGACACAATCACCAATAGATTAACAACTAATTACCAACAAATTCATGCAATGAGCCACAAAATCCTTCGCCACCCATCAGCTATTGCCTGTTGGTATAGAGGAGGCTTCCCTAACCCAATTTGTACCGAGATACACCCAACTAACGAGTGCGACAATATGTGCGTATACTGCCACTACAAAAACCTACACCCCAAGAAAGACCATAAGACGAAGGCATTGGTGAGCGAAGCGAACACCCTCTCCAGCCTACAACTGGAAAGCATAATCGACCAACTCGCAACCAACAATTGCCAGGCAGTCATCTTCAGCGGCGGTGGAGAACCTTTAATGAACCCAAACACCATAGAAGCAGTTAAGAGAGCCAAAAGCAATGATATGAACGTCGGCTTCATCACTAACGGACAACTCATTGACCGAGAAATCGCACACCAACTTATTGTTTTATGCACGTGGATAAGAGTTTCACTCAGCGCAACAACCAAAGAAAATTTCATCAAAGTTCGAGGAATAGACAAATTTGACGATGCACTTAACGGCATAAACGAGCTATGCCTGGCGAAGTTCCTAAAGCACAGCAACGTTACTCTTGGTGTCCAATGGATTTACACCCGCCTCGAACCATTCGAACAACTCGACAGATTCATCCAACAATGGCTTTCTAAAAGACCGATAGATTACCTCCAGATAATCGTCGAACAATCTTATAACGCAGCTCAATTACTCAGACAAGCAAACCTGAAACAAGCAGTAAGCATACTCCAGAACAAATACAAAGGAGTAGTAAACATCATTTCGTCCAAAGTGGACGACCTGACCAAAGAAAACTTCGGCAGAAACTACACAGAATGCCACGGGCAAGCCTTTGTACCAATGATAGCAGCAGATAACAAAATATATCTTTGTTGTCATCTACTGGGAGAGGAAAAAGCCCTCATCGGAGACCTCAACGAACAATCCTTCGAGGAAGTCTGGTATAGCCAGAAACGACAAAACATAGCCAGAAACATCAATATAGAGGAATGTATGCCACTATGCAAACACCACGAAATTAACAAGTTCCTTCACGCTATCAAACAACCAATGCAGCATCAGAATTTCCTATGAGAGCGAGGTTTTTCAATCATCAATCATCAATCATCAATCATCAATCCTATCTGGTATCACGATGAACATAGCACCCTGAAAAGACAAGACAGAGCGGAGATTTTCAAACAACTGGACTTCGACATCACGCATCGATGTAACAAAAACTGTCCAGATTGCAACCTAAGAATAAGTACAAGTACATTTAATCACCTAACCTCCGACCAATACAGCCACATAATCAGCCAGATAGATGCCAGAGAACAGATAAAACGCATCAAACTCTCAGGAGGCGAACCCTTAGTACACCCGCATTTTCACTCAATAGTTAATGCTATGTTAAGCGATTTTAACAATGTTCACATCCGAGTTTTAACAAACGGCAAACTACTAAACACCGTTCAGCCAGCCCTGTTTAATCAACTTAACTGGCGAATATCCCATTACCCAGGTTGGAATGATGACATAGTAGAAAGATACAAGAGCTATGAAAATGTTTACATTCACCCCTATTATGGAGAGTTTAAAAACCCCAGAGTACAACTAGATATAAGCGACGAGAAAGCAAAACAAATCCGAGAAAAGTGTATGTTTTCAATCCGTATCATCGGTACAGACCTTTACCAATGTTGTCTTTCCTACCAGGCAGAACAAAACAACAATATCGGCAAAGTGAATACTCACTTCGATAAGAACTGGCAACAAAACTGGGAAACCTTACCAACATGGAGGGCATGCCATTATTGCATAACGGCACAAGACCATTTATGACAGACAGACAGCCATGTAACAACACCCCAAAGGCAATGGATGAGTTTTTTCTAAGCGAAACTGACCCCTGGCATTATCAACATAACCCAGAGGATATTAAGCGCGCAAATATCATCAAAAAAGAATTACTCAAGTATCCTATCACACGATTATTAGACATAGGATGCTGCGAAGGATACCTCACACACTTCCTGGCACCATGCGCACAATACACGCTTGGCATCGATGTTTCACCAACAGCAATTAGCCGAGCAATTGACAATTATAACCAAATTTGTGATTTTAAAACTGCAAACATCCTCTATTTTAGAAGCGATTTTCAATATGACGCCGTTACCATCACAGGAGTCTTATACTACCTCACCGACAAATGGCATAAAGTGTTTGCCACACTCGACAATGTACTTATCAAAGGTGGAGTGCTTTTAACATCACACATCACCGAGTCATCTGAAGGAGACGGATACCTTTCTCATTTCCTGAAAGGAGGCTACAAACTTGAACGGAATCTCAAATTCCCCTACAAGCGATTTACACAGTCCCTCAATATTTTTCTTAAGCCTTGAAGTGCTGGACTTCCCTAATGACCAGGTACAGATTAACCCACAGACCAAAGAGTTATACTACTTTCAAGGAAACATACTTAACAAAGGCAAAGCAGGCATAAACAATCCTATTTATACCTTTAGCAAAGATTTACCAGGACGATTAATCTTTTTCACAAGAATAGGGAATATCTTATGTTCACTCGAAAACAGCGGGGAAGTTTACCTCAGCCAAAACAACGGACAAAGTTTCACCCCAGTCTTAACCCTAAGCAAGCCAACAAGCTGGGCAATGAATTGGGGAGTTGAACAAATAGGCAACATCATCTTACTTGGCGAATACCACCTTGACAACGATAGCAGAGCAAATATCTATATCAGCAAAAACGAAGGACAATCATTCAAACACCTACTCTCAATCCCAAAAGAACGTCATATCCACTTCATCAAAAAAGACCCGTACTCAGAATACATTTATCTAACCATCGGAGACGACACCAAAGACGTTTATAGAATGTCAATACAAACTCTAAAACCCGAACTCTTATTCAAGAACTCCCATCTAATGTCAGTCGGTTTCCACCCAGACTACGTCGCCTTTGGAAGCGATAAGGAGTATCAAAACTTTATCAATTTGCTCTATAGAGATGGAAAAACCACAACTTTCGACCTCACTCCACCTCGAGACAACATGGTATATGATTTTGCTAACCTGAATGGAAAAATGCTTTCAACCAACCGCCTCGTAGCAAACTCCAAAGCCCTCGAAAATAATTACCATTGCCTCTGGGTTGTAGAAGCATCAGCAGCCATCACTAACCTTGAGAGCTTCTACCTCAGCAACGTAATCGACAACACTTGCTACACAGGGAGAACGGAATTAACCGTCAAAATTAGGGGATAACCCCCCCCAACCCCCCCAAGGGGAGGTACATAAAAATGAACGAAATTTACGATAGAATATATCCTGATACACTCAGCGGCACTTCAATAGGAAACCTGAGACTGCACATTTACCGCTACAACTTCGCCTTGCTATATGCTCAGTTCGGAGGAATAACCCTTGACGCCGGGTGCGGTTGCGGATACGGTAGCAGAATGCTTACATGGGTTAGCAAAAAGGTTATCGCAGTTGACCAATCCGAACACGCCATACAACACGCTAAACAATTCTATCCACACCCAAGAATAGAATGGAGAGTAGGCGACATTAGAGATATAAATCCCCCAACCCCCTTTGCAAAGGGGGAATTAACCGAAACAAACTTCGACACCGTAGTCGGGTTTGAAGTCCTCGAACACGTAACCAACACCGAAATTACACTCGCGCACCTGGTAAAACTACTTAAACCAAACGGAAGAGGCATTTTCTCTATCCCTCTCAACTCTAACGCCCCAGGACACCTAAGAGTTTTTGACGAAACACAAGCAATTAACCTGTTTAAACCCTATAAGCACTTCATCACTTACCAATATGACCGCGACGTTACTGGCAAAGAACAAAGACCGCCAGCCTTTATTATCGCCGTCATTGACAGGAGTTAATATGAACATTTTATTGACCAATCACGAACTTCTTATGCCAGGAGGAAGCGAAACCTATTGCTTTACAATGGCAGAGGAACTTAAACGCTTGGGACACCAACCCATCATCTTCACTCCTAAGCCCGGAACCTACGCCGCTATCATTCAACAAATTATCCCAGTACAGCCACTTCCTCACGAAATAAAGAAAATAGACTTCCAAATGGCAATTTTACAAAACCAGATTACCTGGAACGTAGCCAAAGACCTTCAATGCTTCAAAGTTTGGAACTCCAACTCAAAATATCAAGGCGAAATGCCACCTGAGACAGTCAACAGACATACCGTTGTCTCTGAGGAAATTCTAAAAGAAGCAAACAAATTTCTCTTACATCCAACCCTGATAAGAAACGGCATCAACTGTGAGAAATTCAAACCACAAACAGAACTTAGAAAAGACTTAACCAAAGTTCTCCTCATCACCAATCACTTCCCAGGTATTGTTGACACCGTAAAAGAAGCATGTCAAATTTACCACTGCGATTTTCAACATATCGGACACCCTGAATGGAAATTCGACGTAGAGAATTACATCAATTCAGCCGATCTCGTCATCTCACTTGGTCGAGGAATATACGAAGCTATGGCTTGCGGACGCAACTGCATTGTTTTCGACTATAACGGCGCTGATGGTTTTGTAACTCCAGAGGAGATAGACAAAATGAAGTGGTTTAATTGCTCAGGGAGACTTCGAGAAGAAAAGTGGAATCCAGAAAGACTGGCAGAGGAATTTCTAAACTATGACCCAGAACTAGGGAAAGAACTTCGAGAAATAGCCCTCAAAGAATACAATATCCAACACGTCATCAGAGGACACCTCGAAGCATATTTTGAGCATCGACACCAATACGATACCGTACCCACAGAAATTCTCCAAGAAGCAACAAGATGTTATCAGTAAGGAAATTACGAATTGCGAATTACGAATTACGAATTAAAAGATTTAGGTTTTTCAATTCGTACTTCGTACTTCGTAATTCGTACTTTCCTTACTCAGTGACCATTCAACCACCACAGTCAACGTAGTATAAGCGTAGTAGACGTACAGTAAACAAGCAGGCAAAACAGATAATAAACAGTCAACAAAGAAAGGACAATAAAATGACAGAGAAATCACATAAATACTCAATTGTAATGCTAACTTACAATCATTTAGACTATACCGTGCAAGCAGTGGACAGTATTATGAGAAATTGTCAAGATTTTGAGCTAATAATCGTGGATAATGGCAGTACAGACGGTACAAAGGGATACCTTGACGAACTAAGTTTACAACACACCAATGTTTTAGTCATTAAATCACCAATCAACAAAGGTGTACCAGCGGGACTAAATGAAGGCATAAAACATGCCAACGGCGATTACATCATCTGGGTAAACAACGATATACTTATTACACCTAACGCACTGGAGCAGATGGCAGACAAGATGGAAATAGTGGAACAAACCACTGAGCTAACCCATATCGGCATGGTAGGGCCAATGATGAACTTTGTTGCAGATAAACAGATGCTGGAGAACGCCACCTACCAAGTAGAACAAGTCGATACTTTTGCACAGAAACACCATGAACAGAACCCTGATGACTGGGAATACGCCGGTTGGCTATGTGGCAGTTGCTTAATGATGAAAAAAGTTATATTTCAACAAATTGGTATGGTTGACGAACGGTTCAGCCCAGGCGGATACGAAGATAACGATTATTGTTTAAGAGCATTATTACAAGGCTGGAAACTCATAATCGACCGCTCTACATTCGTACATCATTACGGAAGCCGTACCTTTGGCACAAAAGAGTTTATCAATGCAAAGTGGGGATTGAGACACTTCGACACTTTCATAAATAAGTACCGAGAGGAGAAACCAAAGAAATTGCTCGCATGTTACCGTGTAAAGAACGGAGGCGAAGCATTCCGGAGAAGTCTAACTAAGACATCAGAAGTCGTAGATGGCATTATCGTATGGAATGATAACAGCACTGACAATACCGCAGAAATCGCAGACGAATGTCCAAAAGTAGTAAAGATTATTCAATCAGACATGCCATTTAACGAGAAAAGAGACCGCAATGCAGTAATTGGTATGGCAAAAAATTTCAACCCAGACTGGATAATGGTAATCGACCATGATGAAATGCTTGAGGAACAGTGGACATACCAGACATCTCAAAAACTTATGCACCCACCCAACCCACAGATACTCGCCTATTCCTTCCCATTCAGAAATTTCTGGCTCAGCGAGGATTATTTTAGGATTGACGGAACAATGGGAATGATGCAGGGAGTGAGGATGTTCAGGAACTTACCTGAACAAAATGTTGTGGGAGGAACATCCATCGGGCTTCACTGCACTTCAACCCCTCCATTCGCAGAAAAGAACGTTGCTTTCTCGTCACTCTGTTTCAAACATTATGGCTTCCCAACAGAAGCCGAGTGCCAACGAAAGTATGACTTCTACCAGAGCCTTGATAAAGAGAAGCGAATTGACCTCATTGGGCAAACAAACTACTCCCACCTCATATCACCAGAGGTTGTCATCAATAAGTGGCAACCGCATAACACGGTTTCCTTTTACTGCCTTGCTGACGGTTACTCAGCAGAACTCTTACAAATACTCAACAAAGCCTGGCCGATAGCATCAGAATTAGTCGTCATCAACACCGCAAAGAACCCAGAAGTTGACGCAGCATCTAAACTTTTCAACGCCAAAGTCGTACCCTACAATGAGGAACTCAATTTCAGCAAAATGCGCAACTTTGCAAAGAGCCAATGCAACGGAAACTGGATTTGGACATTTGACCTTGATGAAGACGCCGAACCTAACTTGTTTACCACTTTCCGTCAACTCATAGACACGCACTGCGACGGCTGGCTCTTTGACGTGAACAACTTCCACAAAGACGGCACGTACACCCACACAGAAGCCGTCAGACTATTCAAGAATATCCCTCAATTCGTGTACGAAGGTTACGTTCACGAGAACTTTGACCGGTGCGTTGAGGAAAATCACCTGGTAATTTACAAACCGCAACACGTCATCTATCACTACGGCTACCTGAAACCAACTGAGGACATCCAGAAGAAGCTCCCGGTATATCGCGCCCTAAACATGAAACAACTACGCGAAAACCCCGATGATGCCAAAGCACATTTTAATCTTGCACTTCACTTAATCAACGAAGGAAAATTCCCTCAAGCTGGAAGGCACTTACAAAAAGCTGCCAACCTTGACGAAAAGTACCCTCATCCTCGTATTCAGTTAGCGATGCTACACTTAGAGGGGGCAACCGAACAACTTGAGGACGCACTGGCAATGATGCCCCCACAACACCGAATGTTTCAACAACTCAGCGAGATTAAAGAGTTGCTCACCCGCTTTCTGGGAAGTCGGAAGCTCACAATAGAGTAACAACACAAAGCAAAATTTCAACAGTCATTTTGCTTTTGCGTGGAATTACAAAAGCAAAACATTTATCCGTCGCCGTCATAGCCGGCGGTTAGCGGCAGACGGCAATCTCCTTAACGAGACGTTAATGAGAGCAAAATTTCAACTAACCCCTGAATATTCCATTCAGGGGTTAGTTGATGAAAGACTCACTATCAGGATGTCGTTAATATCTTTTCCCTTCCTTCCAGACAACGGTTAAAACAAGGGCAGCGGCTTCTGTTTTCAACACCTCTCCCTGGACTAATATATTACAGCAGCAGGCCCTGTTTCTTATTCCCCTGTTTCTTATTGGGAGGCATTTTACCCCCTTCCGACCCTTATGCAGACTGGGTTTGCGCTGATTTCCTGATACGAACACCTGTGCGTGTCTGGATACGAACACCTGTGCGTATCAGTGATGGCCACTGGGTTTGTGGCATGTTAGTTTTTAGGGCAAAAGTGGCGGAGACCAAGCCCCCACTGGATTTACAGCACTTTCACTCCACTTCGGTTCATCAACCGCCCCGAAATGCAGTCACAGCATAGCGTCAAAGGCACTTTAACTTCATTATAGAAGACTATTATTTTCGGGAACTCGAGCTAAAAATCACCTGTTTTTACCACTAACACCAATACCCATAAGCATTCTCACCACTCACCACTCACCACTCACCAATTACCACTCACCCCTATCTTACGCACCGAGATTTGGGGGGGGACACCGCCCCCCAAACCCCCCCAAACAATTTCTTGTGCGTTTGACACTTTCTTGTTGTTTCGACACCCATTCCGAAAGTTTCTGTGTCTTGTTGATTTGACAAACCATTCCGAAAGTACCTGTCAAATCAACAAAAATGTCGAAACAACAAACATACCCA
>Ga0184636_1000246_pt1 | contig 13275 bp, 10 predicted proteins | sample PLM3_60_b2_FD_133164 | JGI IMG/M metagenome (GOLD analysis project Ga0184636, IMG submission 133164) | Groundwater sediment microbial communities from an aquifer in East River, Colorado, USA - PLM4_90_b2 | ecosystem: Environmental > Terrestrial > Soil > Riparian zone | place: USA: East River... | reverse complement strand
TCCTGGATAGATACCAATAGACGAAATTCAAAAAATTATGAACGGCTTAATCAAACCAGTGTGGCAATGGTGCATTTATCTGCTATACGAATTATGTTGAATCGTTTTTAAACAGTTTCTAAGATTAAAAATTAAATAGTTTATCGTGATTACAAGTTCTTGCAAATTTTTTTAACTATGGCCGGTCCTTCATAAATAAATCCTGTCCAAACCTGTACCAGTGATGCGCCTGCATCCATTTTTTCTTTTGCATCATCCGCAGTAAAAACCCCTCCGCTCGCAATAACAGGAAGCTGGCCCTTTGTCTTTTGATGAATATATTTTACAATTTCTGTTGATCTTTTTTGTAAAGGTTTTCCACTTAAACCACCTGACTCTTTACTCCCGACTCCTGACTCCCGACTCAATTCTTCCCGGCTGATTGTTGTATTCGTTGCAACCAATCCATCCAAATTAATTTCCATAGCAAGGTCTATCACATCATCAATTTGTTCTTGTGTAAGATCGGGAGCAATTTTTAAAAGCAATGGTTTGGGTTTTGATTGAAGTTTGTTATGAACCTGGAGATTTGAAAGAATTTTTCTCAGCGATTCTTTTTCCTGCAATTCCCGCAGCCCCGGGGTATTCGGACTGCTTACATTTACAACAAAATAATCTACATAATTAAATAGTTCTTTAAAACAGATCTCATAGTCTTTCCAGGCTTCTTCATTTGGTGTGGCTTTGTTTTTTCCAATATTCCCGCCTACAATAATCCTGGAATCTGGATTCTGATTTTTGAAATTTTGCAATCGCGAAGCGATTGTTTTCATTCCATCATTATTAAAACCCATCCGGTTGATCAGCGCTTTATCTTTTGGCAACCGGAATAATCTGGGTTTGGGGTTCCCTTCCTGAGGCAATGGAGTTACCGTTCCGATTTCTACAAAACCAAACCCCAACGCTTCCAGTTCTCTCAAATAGTTTGCATTCTTATCAAAGCCGGCACCGAGACCGATGCGATTCCCAAATTCTAAATTCCAAATTTCAAATTCCAATTCTTTAGTTTGTGGCTTGAAGACCGAGGCTATTATCTTTCTGAAACCAATACTGCAAAGAAACCTCAAACAACCCATCGAAAAATAATGCACCCATTCAGGAGGAAAAAGAAAAAGAATGCTGCGAAGGATCCGATACATTGTTTGCGAAGATAATGCGATCTTTGAAAGCTACGATTCAAAGGTTTGCATTTCTTGTGAATCGGCTCATCTTACCAAAAAATTATTCATTATGAGGCAGGGGATAATTCTGTCTTTAATGTGTGTATTGAGCTTTTCAGCTTTTGCCCAGGAGGATACCATATTATCATCCAGGCTTGAAAAATATATGTTGCTGACTAAACAGCTCGATTTTGAAAAATTAATGGATTATATCCACCCCGATTTGTTCAAAATTGCTCCAAAAGAAAAAGTAATTGAAACGTTTCAAAATGCTTTTAATAATGAAATGATAGAAATTATTATTGATAGTACCAGTGTCTCTGACATTAGCCCTTCTTTTATCTATCATGAAGTGGTTTATAAAAAAATAGATTATTACATGAGCATGCAGTTAAAGTTTAAGGATACTTCAGTATGGGAAGATGATGAATTTGTAAAATCGATGAGCGAACAATTAAAAAAGGGGTTCGAAAACATGAATATTAACTATATAAAGGAAAAGAACTATTTCAGGATCGATGGAATAAACATCATGTTTGCTATAAAAGACAAGCGGCAATCTGTCTGGATGTTCCTTGGATATGATAAGCGTCAGGCAACAATTGTCGAAATATTATTTCCCGGGGAAGTGCTAACGCATTTTAACCTTTAGTAAAATGGTTGTTAATGCAACTAACCCGGTAAATTTATAACTTTACAAAATTTTTTTTTATGCAGGAAGCATACATAGTAGCTGGGTACAGAACGGCTGTCGGAAAAGCAAAACGCGGCGGATTTCGTTTTTACCGGCCTGATGATTTAGCAGTAGATGTGATCAGGGGTTTAATGGCATCAGTTCCACAGTTGGAGAATAAAAGAGTGGATGATGTGATCGTAGGAAATGCTGTGCCTGAAGCCGAACAAGGCTTGCAGGTCGGCCGCATCATTGCTGCAAGAGCATTAGGTTTTGATACACCTGGTATGACTGTGAACCGGTATTGCGCAAGCGGACTCGAAACGATCTCCATTGCAACAGCAAAAATCCGTATGGGAATGGCTGATTGCATCGTTGCAGGCGGTGTAGAAAGCATGAGCCTTGTTCCTACGGTGGGGTGGAAACCTGTGCCCGCCTATTCCATTGCCAGTGAAGAGCCGGACTACTACCTGAGCATGGGGCTTACTGCAGAAGCAGTGGCGAAAGAATATAATGTTAGCCGTAAGGAACAGGATGAATTTTCTTTTCATTCTCATCAAAAGGCTATTAATGCAATTAAGAATGGATATTTTAAAACCGGTATTCTTCCGATAAATGTTGAAGAAGTATACCTGGATGAAAAAGGAAAAAAGCAAAAAAGAAATTATGTGGTTGATACGGATGAAGGGCCAAGAGCGGATACCTCATTAGATGCTCTGGCAAAATTAAAACCTGCATTTGCTGCCGGCGGAGTGGTTACTGCGGGTAACTCTTCACAAACCTCCGATGGGGCCGCATTTGTGATCGTAATGAGTGAAAAAATGATGAATGAATTGCAGTTAAAGCCGATCGGTCGTTTGGTGGCTTGCGTTTCTGCAGGCGTGCATCCCCGTATTATGGGGATTGGTCCGGTTGCAGCCATTCCAAAAGTACTGAAGAGGGCAAATATGAACTTGTCAAGGATCGATCTCATAGAATTAAATGAAGCTTTTGCTTCTCAATCCCTTGCTGTTATCCGTGAAGCAGGATTGAACCCTGAAACCGTCAACATCAATGGTGGGGCCATTGCCCTTGGTCATCCATTGGGCTGTACAGGTTGTAAACTCACTATCCAGATTTTAAATGACATGAAGAGGCTGGATAAAAAATATGGAATGGTTACGGCCTGCGTTGGCGGCGGACAGGGGATTGCAGGTGTGATTGAAAATATTAATTGATCTGTCAAAGAATTCCGCAGAAATTTTTTATTTTGTTTGATTTGTCAAAGAGTATATTACAATCTTCATCATACCTTCCGGCTCGTCATTTTTATTTTCCAAAGTTGTTTCTTTTTTGAAATGATATTTTTCAAGGAGCTTTATTGATGAATGATTACCAGCCGTTGTATATGCTTCAATAGTCTGGAGTTTCATTTCTTCAAACCCATATTCCATAACTTTTGAAAATGCTTCCTGCATTATTCCCTTTCCCTGGAAATCAGGATATAGTTCATAACCTATTTCTGCCTTATCGTTCTCTTTAGAAATATTCCAGAGACAAATTGTCCCGATTAACCTCGTTTCATTTTTAAAATTTATTGCCCAGAATATGAGTTCGTTTTTCTGTATGCCGGTATTTATTTTATTGATAAATGACCGGGCGTCTTCAATTGAATGAGCTTTTAGCCTGTCGAGAAATTGATTTACCCTATCGTCCGATCGAAGTGCAAATATTTCATTCTCATCTTCCATCTTAATTTGCCTCAGGGTCAAACGTTGTGTCGATAATTCCGGAAAGGGTTTGAAACTGATGTTTAGCATTAGTTTTTTTAATTAACTGTTGAAACTGAAGGTAATAGTTATTAAATCAAATCTTGACAAGGCTTAAACTTTTAGGTAATTTTAGAATCATAGAAAATCTTCACCAACCAAAACTCAGGTTATGGACAGACGTGAATTTCTTGCAATAAGAAAAAAGAAAACTTCCATAAAGACCCCAAAATCGACCCAGCCATTCCGCACTGACTCCGGTTTAAACCCATACGCCGGTCCCTGGACGACAAATGAAGTGGCACATTTGCTGAAACGAACGATGTTTGGTTCAAAAAAGGCAGACGTTGATTATTTCAAAGCAAAGACCATGTCCCAGGCTGTGGATGAATTGCTGAACCCAACGGCTCCGCTTCCTTCCCCACCGGTAAATGACTATAGTCCTAACACACCTGATCCAAATGTAGCTGCCGGTCAAACATGGGTTAATAACCCAACAAATGATGGCACACTGAATAGCGTCCGGAGAGTTTCCTTTAAAAAATGGTGGGCAGGTTTAATGATCAACCAGGACCGGAGTATCCGTGAAAAATTGACCCTTTTCTGGGCAAATCATTTTAGCACAGAAACAAATGATATCGGGGTATCCCATTTTGTATATAATCACCATGCCCTGATACGTCAGTCAGCGTTAGGAAATTTCAAACAGTTTGTAAAAAATATAACCATTGATTGTGGTATGTTGAGGTACCTGAATGGTTATCTGAATACGGCCGCCGCTCCGGATGAAAATTATGCCCGTGAATTACAGGAGCTTTTTACAATCGGTAAAGATCCTGTTACAAATCTTGCTCCTTATTCAGAGGATGATGTAAAATATGCAGCCAAAGTTTTAACCGGTCATCGCATTAACGCAAGCTTCAGTTATTTTTTTGATCCAACAAGACACGATACTACCAATAAATCTTTTTCTTCTTTTTATAATAACACAATGATTACCGGCAGAACCGGTGCAGCAGGAGCATTGGAATTGGATGATCTGCTTACTATGATCTTTTCAAAAAACGAAGTTTCAAAATTTATTTGTCGCAAACTTTATCGCTGGTTTGTTTATTATGTCATTGACTCCGTGACAGAAGCCAATGTCATCGATCCGTTAGCGGCCATTTTCCGTAATAATAATTATGATATAAAACCTGTATTAAGTACTTTATTTAAGAGCGAACATTTTTATGATGTCATCAACCAGGGATGCTATATTAAAAGTCCTCTTGAACAGGTGATTGGCTGTTTGAGAGAATTTGCAGTGGTATTCCCGGATCCGGTCACAGGGTATGCCGATGCCTATGCTATGTGGAATTATATCCGCAACTGGTCCGCTACCATGGCGCAGGACGCCGGAGATCCGCCAAATGTTTCAGGTTGGCCGCCTTATTACCAGGCGCCTCAATTTCATGAGATCTGGATAAACTCTGACACTTTACCGAAGCGTAACAGATTTACCGACACGATGATCACAAACGGGTATACACGGAACGGTAAAAAAATTATAATTGATGCAGTCGCTTTTGCAAATGCCTTACCGAATCCCGGTGATCCAAATGCATTGATTGATGATACCCTGGCGATCTTATACAGGGCTCCTTTGTCTGCGCAATCAAAGCAAAGTATAAAACAACAAATTCTATTAAGCAATCAAACCCAGGATTATTACTGGACGAATGCATGGACAGCCTATACATCCAATCCAACCAATCAAACCAACTATAATATTGTGAATACAAGGTTGAAAAGTCTGTTCCAGTATTTTATGAACCTATCTGAATATCAATTAGCATGATCTCTTAATCAACATACGATTATGAAACGAAGAGATTTTTTAAAAAAGACCATACCCGCTGCGACTTTATTACCAGCGATTGTAGATGGCTATTCAGTTAAAGCATTTACCGGTAATTCACCATTGCTATTGGCATTAATGAATCCTTCGATCGATACAGATCATGTGCTGGTGATCGTACAACTTAGCGGGGGTAATGATGGTTTGAATACAGTTATTCCTAAAGACAATTATGGAAATTATTATAATGCAAGACCCAATATTGCAATTCCTCAAAATCGAATCCTTACTCTGACAGGTACCAATGCTACGGGTTTGCACCCGGGGCTGACAGGAATGCAAGCCTTATACAATGAGGGAAAGCTTTCAATTGTTCAGGCTGTTGGTTATCCTTCGCCTAATTTCTCACATTTCCGTGCTACGGATATCTGGATGAGTGGATCAGATGCCGGCGCAGTTGTTAATTCAGGATGGGCAGGAAGGTATTTGAATACAGAGTATCCCAATTTCCCGAATGGTTTTCCAAATACCACCATGCCCGATCCTTTAGCCATACAGATAGGCTCAGTGACTTCACTGACACTCCAGGGTCCCAATGTAAGTATGGGAATGAGTATTACCGATCCTACGAGTTTTTATAATCTCATAAATGGTGTACAGGATCCTGTTCCGAATAATTATATGGGGCATGAGTTAAGTTTTATACGTGATGTAGCTTCTCAAACCAATCTATATGCCGTTCGCATCCGTGATGCTGCCAATGCAGTTACACAACAAAGCACTTATCCTTCTCCCAATCCATTGGCAGACCAGTTAAAGATCGTCGCAAAATTGATAAAAGGAGGTTTGAAAACAAGGGTGTACATGGTCAATTACGGAAGTTTTGATACACATTCCCTACAAACGAACACAACTGACACAACAACCGGAACACATAATACACTACTCACAAATATTTCAAATGCCATCAAAGCATTTATGGATGATTGTAAATTCCTTGGAGTAGAAGAAAGGGTAATAGGAATGACATTTTCTGAATTTGGCCGCCGCATAAAATCAAATTCAAGTACAGGAACCGACCATGGGGCCGCGGCGCCAATGTTTTTATTTGGCAAAAATGTAGTTCCCGGTATTGCAGGAACGAATCCTGCTATTCCTGCCAACGTTACTGTCAACGATAATATTCCTTTTCAATATGATTTCAGAAGTGTATACGCTTCTGTTCTTGAAAAATGGTTTTGCGTTGATAATACTACCCTGCAAACTATATTGTTCACGAATTTTCAATCGCTGAATATTGTTAAAAGTATTGGTTGCATCAACAGCCCTGACCCAAATGCAGGTGATACTCTTGTTAAGATATATCCTAATCCTTTTGCTCAGTTCGTAAGTATCAAATTTTCTACAACCGGTGGTCACACACTTATCCAGGTCATCGATACGTTGGGAAGAGTTTTAAAAACACCGGTCGATCGGGATTATACAGCGGGTACATATGAGATCAATTTCGATAGCGGTGTTTTGCCGACAGGAGTTTATTATGTACGGCTGCAAAACGGTCCGGTTCAACAGGTAAAGCCCATGCTGAAAATACGGGAATGATTACTTTCCGGATTTTGACAACTCTTTAACCTCTGATTTCGGCGAAGCCCTTCTGTTTACTGTCTATTGCTGCTGATTGTTGCAATTATTTAATTTTTTTGAATTGCAATGACATTACAATTTCTTTAGCTTTGTGAACTGTGAAAGGTAAACGGCATATTGTAAAAGGAATGGCTATTATTCTCCTTTTGGCATTTAGTCAAAAGATAGGAATAGGATTATACCTGCATAACCTTTTGCATACAACAAATAACCAAGGATCGTTACCTGATCAAACTTCAAAGAATAAAGCGGTAAGCTACAATTGTAGCTGTATAGATGATTTTTTGCTCCCGTTTTCGAAAACTACAATTGAAACTATTTCTCCCGAAACACACACTACGGCAATTTTTATTTCTTTTTATCCGAAGGCCATCCCATTTTCATTTCAAATTTTTAACTCTCTTCGCGGACCTCCCTCTCTTTTTGCCTGAAAAATAGTATAGTCATGCCTGTACTATTTATTGCTGCAATTTTTTTAAACTATAAAGCTTCAGCTTTAATAATAATGTTTATGAAATCGAAAAATAGTTATAAATTTTTTTTGTTGCTTTTATTGGTGATGTATAAAATTTCGGTTGGACAGGTTCCTAAAGACAGCACTGCTGCCGATTCGATTTTACTGAAACAGATCGAACAGCAAATGCAAAATAATACTCAGCCGGCTCCCCAACAAACACGTTCAACCCTTTCATTTAACCCGGACATTGGCGTAATAGGTGATTTCCAGGCTTCTTATTTCAGCCGCGGGAAGAGAAATTTTGATGCCTACCTTAATGAAACGGAGCTTTCATTGCAGGCAACTGTTGATCCGTATGCCCGGGCTGATTTTTTTATTTCATTCGGTCGTGATCCGGAAACCGGCAAGTATGGGGTTGATATTGAAGAAGGCTATTTAACCACTCTTTCATTGCCGGCAAGATTGCAATTGAAAGTAGGAAAGTTTAAAGAGGCTATCGGGAGAATTAACCCTGTTCACGGTCATGCGCTTCCGTTTATTGACATGCCCAATGCTTTTGTAAATTATTTTGGTGAAGATGGACTTAATGATGAAGGAGTTTCATTGAGCTGGCTTGTTCCAAACAAAAAATTTTACCAGGAACTTGTATTCCAGGCAACATCAGGGCTTTCAGAATCACCAAGCTTTTACCGGGGCGAAAACAACCGGCTTATTTATCTCGGGCATTTTAAAAATTTTTTTACGATCAGTGATAATGCTACCCTGGAATTGGGATTGACAGGAATTACAGGCCCGAATGATTCTGCAAGAAGCACCAGTATCGGCTCTGTAGATCTTACTTATAAATGGAAACCTGTCCGGATGAATACTTATCGTTCTGTTGCCTGGCAAAATGAATTTTATTTTGGGCATAGAAATATTTCCCCTGCCGGTTCTATCAATTCATTTGGCCTGTATTCCTTTCTGCAATATCAATTTGCAAAACGTTGGTTTTTAACAGGACGCTATGATTACGCTCAAAAACCGTATGATAAACAAATTGTTGAACAGGCCTATTCTCTTACGGCAGGCTGGTATGCCACTGAGTTTTCAAAAATTGAGCTGGAAGCAAAAACAACGGATGATACTATTGATAAACGCTATTACCAGGCCTGGCTGCGCTGGATCTTTGTGATTGGCGCACACGGAGCTCACCAATATTAATTTTTAAAACAAATTCTAAAGAAATAAATGATCATGAAAAAGAAAATTATTATCGTTCTCACATTTCTCCTCGGTATTTTATCATTTGCCAATGCAGGAAAAATTAAAGTGGTTACAACGACAACCGATATGAAGAGCATTGCTGAATTGATTGGTGGTGATAAGGTTTCAGTACTATCGATAGCAACCGGTTATCAGAATCCTCATTTTGTAGATCCGAAACCAAGCTATATTATCAGTTTGTCAAACGCTGACCTTTTTGTAACGGTAGGTCTCGATCTGGAAACGGGTTGGTCGCCTCAATTACTTACAAGCTCCCGGAATACAAAAATTCAAAAAGGTTCAGCCGGGTATGTCGATGCTTCTACCGGAATCGGATTATTACAGGTTCCTTCTTCTGCAAACAGGGCTGAAGGAGATATTCATATTTATGGAAACCCGCATTACTGGCTCGATCCCTTCAATGGAAAAGTGATTGCCAGGAATATTGCAAATGGTTTAGAAAGGGTTGATCCTTCAAACAAATCTTTTTATGAGGCGAACCTGCAGGCATTCTTTGCCAGGATCGATTCAAAAATGAAAGAGTGGCAGGCAAGGATGGCTCCTTTCAAGGGCTCAAAAATTATTGCCTATCATAACGAGTGGGTTTATTTTGAAACGAGATTTGGATTGGATATTGTTGATTTTATGGAACCCAAACCGGGTATTCCACCTTCACCCTCTCAGTTGGTGAAAGTGATAAAAGAAGTGAAGGCGAATACTATTAAAGTCATAATTTCATCGCCTTATTTTACGACTTCGTCTTCAGATGTAGTGGCAAAGCAAACAGGAGTAAAAGTATTGACGCTGGCTACTTCAGTGGGAGCATTTGATCCGGTCAAAAATTATTTTGACCTGTTTGATTATGATATCAACCAGTTAACAGCCGCATTAAAATAAAAACTTGCATACTAAAACTTTCTGATCATGTTTCAAATGTTTCAATTACCATTCATGGTGGAGGCTTTCGCAGCGGCACTTATTACCGGCGCTTTATTATCCTATTTAGGGGTGCATGTTGTAGGCAGGGGAATTGTATTTGTTGACCTGGCCCTGGGACAAATATCATCTCTTGGTGTTGCCTTTGCGGCATTTATAGGAACTGGCTTAACTTCAATTCCCCTGATATTCACATTAGCCGGCGCTTTGCTGATGTCATTTATTAATATCCGCGATAAGAGGCTGAAACAGGAAGCCATCATTGGTATTTTATATGCATTTGCATCGGCACTTACCGTTTTACTGATCTCAAAAACACCACATGGCGATTCTGACATCCAGGAGGTATTGTTTGGGAATATTTTATCTGTAGGTTGGGACAAAATATCTTCGTTGGGAATTGTATTCGGCGCTATTGGATTAACCCAGCTTATTTTCTTTAAAAAATTTTTTGCATTGACCCGTTCGTTTGAAAGCGGCGAGAATCATTTGATCGGGATATTTAATTTCTGGAACTTTTTGTTTTATATATCCATAGGCCTCGCGATTGTTTTTGCAGTAAAGATCAATGGAGTGATACCGGTTTTTTCTTATCTCATTATTCCGGCGGTATCGGCCATTATGCTGACAAAAAATAATACAGGCGTATTTATTATTTCATTTATCATCAGCATTTTAGCCGGATTTTTCGGTTTGAATTTTTCTTTCCATTATGATTTTCCTGCAGGCTCATCGATCGTTGCGGTTTTAGGAGCGATCTTTATTCTTGCTTCTGTTTATAAGATGATTAGTTTGATTGCTGTAAAGAAAACTGAATCAGTATAGGACTTTTAAATTAAAAATGAAGTCGCTTTAATACTCTGGAGACCATTGGATTGATATTTGTGGAGCCCCTGGTATACTTTATTCTAAGTTGGACCTTACGGGTTTTGAATAGTAATTTTAAATAAGAACAGCAGGTTGATTCAAAAGGAAACGATAAGAAGATTAATTGGGTTTTTCCTGTTAGTTGTTTTCCTTGTGGGCATAACTCCGCAGGTTTATTTTCATAATGTCTTAGCCAACCATAAAGATTTTTTTTCTTCCTGTAATCATAAACATAAACCCTCGGATTGTTTACATAAAGGAGGATATAATTGCCATTTTGATGGGCTTGCAGTTAATACTGCTTATTTTTTTCTGTTTACTCCTTTTTCTGATGAGTTGATCCTGATTTTTAATCAGCATTCCAATAATTTTTATTCCTCGTATTTTCAATCCCTCCATTTTTCAAAAGATAGTCGGGGCCCCCCGGTTTATAAAGTTGTTTCATAGTCATATTCTCTCCACATTTTGTACAATTTTTATTTAACCAACAACTTAATAAAATGAAGAAGTTATTCTTTTTTATTCCTTGTTTTTTTGCAATGACTGCTACCTGGGGCCAGGGAAAAATTCATGCTCAATTATCCGGAAAAGTAACGGATGTCAAAACCAGTGAGCCACTGATTGGTGCGGCTGTTTTTTTATCTGATCAGAAAATCGGCGCAGTTACAGACAATAACGGAAACTATATTTTTAAAAATGTTCCGCTGGGACATACAGTTATTGAAGTATCTTATATTGGATACAAAACAATTGTCGGTCACCTGGATATTACCGGGAATAATGAAAAAAACTTTACTCTTTCTTCTACTATTATTGAAAATGAGGGGGTGGTTATTACAGGCATTATCGGTTCAATCAGTATGCGTAAATCTCCGGCTCCTGTTACGCGTGTAAATAAATCTGAGCTGCTTTCAACTCCCTCGAGCAATATCATTGATGCACTAAGCCATCAGCCAGGCATCAGCCAGTTATCTACCGGACCGGCTATTTCGAAGCCCATCATCAGGGGCCTTGGCTATAATCGATTAGTTGTAATAAATGATGGTGTAAGGCAGGAAGGGCAACAATGGGGCGATGAGCATGGAATTGAAATTGATGAGAACAGTGTAAGCCGTGTAGAAATTTTAAAGGGACCGGCTTCACTTATTTATGGCAGTGATGCTATTGCGGGAGTGGTAAATATTGTTACAACTTCTCCGCTAAACAATAATACTTTAAAGGGAAACATTTTATCCAATTATCAAACAAATAATAAACTCAGGTCATTTTTTGGAAACATCGGCGGAAATCAAAGTGGGTTTAACTGGAATGCATGGGGAGATTATAAGGCTGCAGCTGATTATAAAAACAAATACGATGACAGGGTTTTTAATTCCAAATTCAATGAACACAATTTTGGAGGTTATGCCGGTTATAATGGCTCATGGGGATTTACACATATTATCGTTAGCAGTTTTAATCAAAAGTTAGGCATCGTTGAAGGAGAAAGAGACAGCCTTGGTTTTATTAAGATCTTGCCCGGCGGTGCAGAAACTAATCCGGGTACTGCTGATTTTAATAGTATAAAACCAGAAATCCCGTTTCAGCATATCCGGCACTTAAAATTTATTTCTGATAACAGCTTTAAAGCAGGTTCAGGAAGACTTTCACTGAATGTTGGATGGCAAAGAAATCAACGGCAGGAATTTGGAAATCCTGATGATCCGGAAGAAAAGAGCCTGTATTTTGATCTGAAAACATTCAATTACAGCGTAGCCTATCATTTTAATGACAGAAAAGGATGGCTTACTTCCATTGGTGTAAACGGAATGCAGCAAAACAATCAAAACAGAGGAGTGGAAGTGTTAATTCCAGAATATGATTTGTTTGACATTGGCTCATTTATCTACTCGCAAAAAACAGTCGATAAAATTACTTTCAGCGGGGGCGTTCGTTATGACCACCGTTTCTTATCATCGAAGGAATTCATGGAAGGAAATGATTTAAAATTTTCTGCTTTTAAAAAGAATTTCTCAAATTTTTCCGGAAGTGCCGGGTTGAGTTATGCAGCTTCAGAAAACCTTGTACTGAAATTTAATCTTGCCCAGGGTTTCAGAGCACCAAGCATCCCGGAACTTGCATCGAATGGTGCTCATGAAGGGACTAACCGATATGAATATGGTGACCCTGGTCTCAAATCAGAAAAAAGTTTCCAGGCAGATGCCGGCCTTGAAATAAATTCTGAACATGCGCTATTTAATATCAGTACATTTTACAATGGCATCAAGAATTTTATTTTCTATAGTAAATTGCCAAATGCTGCCGGTGGCGATTCTTTAGTTCTTGTGGATAATAATCTGATTCCTGCTTTTAAATTCAATCAGCGTAATGCAAATCTTGTTGGTACAGAAATGTTACTGGATATACATCCTCATCCGCTGGACTGGCTGCACTGGGAAAATATTTTTTCTTATGTACGGGGCCGTTTTCAAAAAACCATCGAAGGAACCAGGAATGTTCCGTTCATACCCGCAACAAGATGGATCAGTGAATTAAAAGGGGAAGTTTTACCCAAAGGTAAAATAGTAAGAAACCTGTCTTTAAGTTTTGAGGCAGATCATACCTTTGATCAGAACAATCCTTTCGCTGCGTATGGCACAGAAACAGCAACCTCAGGTTATACTTTG
>Ga0184636_1000245_pt1 | contig 13315 bp, 12 predicted proteins | sample PLM3_60_b2_FD_133164 | JGI IMG/M metagenome (GOLD analysis project Ga0184636, IMG submission 133164) | Groundwater sediment microbial communities from an aquifer in East River, Colorado, USA - PLM4_90_b2 | ecosystem: Environmental > Terrestrial > Soil > Riparian zone | place: USA: East River... | reverse complement strand
TCAACCTGAACCAATCTGCAATTTTATAAAATGAAAATCTCTTGCACTGCTGTATAAATATTCTTCCAGTTTCTCAACAATTGCTGCCTCTGCCTGATTTGTTTTAATGTCAATGACAATTATAATAAAAATTATCAGGCTTTGCAAGCCTGCTGCTGAGTCACAGACTCAGCAGAGCATTCGAAGAGTTTTTATTTTATTGAACACTCAGCAGAGCGTGGGGATCAGAGCGACGAACCATTATTTTGAATGACGATCCTTCGACAAGCTCAGGATACAAACTCTCGCCGCTCGCAGCTTATAGCTCGTCGCTTTTGACTACCTTTGCGCACTAAAAGAAAAACCGTTGAAGAACATCCGAAATTTTTGCATCATCGCACATATTGACCACGGAAAATCCACCCTGGCTGACCGCCTTTTGCAAATTACCCATACCGTCAGTGATCGCGATATGATGGACCAGGTGCTGGATGATATGGACCTGGAGCGAGAAAAAGGAATTACCATCAAGAGCCATGCAATTCAGATCAATTATGATCATACCGACGGACAAGAATATATTCTAAACCTCATCGATACCCCCGGTCATGTTGACTTCAGTTACGAGGTGAGCCGGGCTCTTGCCGCCTGCGAAGGAGCGCTCCTGTTAGTCGATGCGACACAGGGTATACAAGCCCAGACTATCAGCAATTTATACCTTGCTATTGAAAATGATCTTGAGATCATTCCTGTGATCAATAAGATCGATATGGATGGAGCAATGATCGAGGAAGTGAGGGACCAGATCATTGAACTGGTCGGCTGTAAACCGGAAGATATTTTATTGGTCAGTGCAAGAACAGGCATCGGCGTGGATGAAATTTTGAAAGCGATTGTAGAAAGAATACCATCCCCTGAAGGGGACGGCAATGCACCTTTACAGGCATTGATCTTTGACTCTGTCTTCAATTCATTCCGCGGCATTATTGTTTATTACCGCATCCTGAACGGCTCTATAAAAAAAGCTGATAAAGTGAAATTTGTTTCAACCGGACAGGAGTATGCGGCTGATGAAGTTGGCATATTGAAATTGAAGATGACCGAAAAACCGGAGGTATTTTGCGGCGATGTGGGCTATATCATCACAGGAATAAAAAATGCGAAGGAGGTGAGGGTTGGAGATACAATAACTGATGCCAATAACCCCGACCCGCAAATGGTGCAGGGCTTCCAGGAAGTAAAACCCATGGTATTCGCAGGAATATTTCCGATAAATACGGACGATTTTGAAGAATTGCGTGACTGCATGGACAAATTGCAGTTGAACGATGCGGCACTAAGCTTTGAACTGGAAACTTCGCAGGCCCTTGGTTTTGGTTTTCGCTGCGGCTTTTTGGGATTGCTGCATATGGAGATCATACAGGAACGTTTGGAACGGGAGTTTGATCAAACCGTTATTACAACCGTACCGAATGTTGGCTTCGTTGCCTATACCACGAACGGAGAAAAGATCGCTGTGAATAACCCTACGCAGATGCCCGACCCGGTTCGCATCGACAGGATAGAAGAACCCTATATCAAGGCGCAGATCATCAGCAAACCGGAATACATCGGCAATATTATGACCCTGTGCCTGGGCAAACGTGGAATTTTATTGAACCAGCATTACCTGACGCAAACAAGGGTGGAATTGATCTTTGAAATGCCATTGACAGAAATTGTTTTTGATTTCTACGATAAATTAAAATCACAAACGAGAGGTTACGCTTCATTTGATTATCATCCCATCGGCTACCGGGACAGCGATATTGTGAAAATGGATATTTTATTGAACGGTGATAAAGTGGATGCATTGAGTGCATTGATCCACCGCAGCCGTGCCCAGGATTTTGGTCGCCGACTCTGTGAAAAATTAAAAGAATTAGTACCGCGCCAGCAATTCCAGATCGCCATACAGGCAGCAATAGGAGCAAAGGTAGTGGCAAGAGAAACTATTTCTGCATTGCGAAAAGATGTTACCGCCAAATGTTACGGGGGTGATATAAGCCGTAAAAGAAAATTATTAGAGAAACAGAAAGAAGGAAAGAAGCGAATGAGGCAGATAGGAAATGTCGAAATTCCACAGGAAGCTTTTTTGGCGGTGTTGAAACTGGATGAGTAATCGTAACCATAGAAAAGAGTTTCGTAATATACCAGATAATAAACCCGATGGCTGCACCGGCAAAAAAAACTAACTCCGTAAGGATCATTGCAAAAATAGCAGCGCTGAGTCTTTTTTCGGTTTTCTTTATTCTGCATGGTTATAACGAAAATTTTGGTTTAATTCCCTTTGTTGTATTGTTTCATTTGTTCCTTAAGTAGGGTATCGTAACTGTTCTCTTATTCATTATAAGTTTACTCCTTTTCCGGAACCAGGGAAAAGCATTTGTTTTTTCATCCTTTCTTCTTTGCATTTTTTTCTTTTTTGGTTTTTTTCATGATGAACTCAAATCATTTACCTCCAATCATTTCTTAAGTTCATATACTTTTATTCTTCCTTTTATCCTGCTCCTGGTCATCCTTCTGTTTTTTTTCCTTAAAAAAAGAATAAAGAATGTTTCTTTAACGTCAAAGTATATCGTTGTGGTCCTATCTGTGGTTATTTTCATTGAGATAGTTTTATCCGGCTATAACCTGGTCACAAATAAAGCTTCACAGAATGATCTTTGCAGCCATACGGGAGAACCTTACACGAATAAAAAGAAGGCATGTACAGGAAAAATTCCTGATATTTTCTTTATAGTTTTTGATGAGTATATGAGTTCAAAAGGCCTTTCAGAATATTTCAACTTTGATAACAGGGGTATCGATTCTTTATTTGCTTCATCCGGTTTTTACCTATCAGCCGGGTCGAGCAGGTGCTTCGAAACAGGAAAAAGCCTTTCGTTAGTTATTCCCATTTAACAATGCCACATTTTCCTTATTATTACAACAGCCGGGGACAGCCCTATCCTCCATCAAATGTTGTGGAGGGAACACAATGGCTGGAGAACCATTACCTTGAGTATCTTTCGTATACGAATGGAGTTCTTATTGACCTGCTCGATTTTATATTGCAACATTCCCGCAGACAGCCGGTAATTATCCTGATAAGTGACCATGGCTTCAGACACTATTCCAAAAAAGTACATGAAGAATATGACTTTTATAATCTGAACGCAACGTTTTTACCAGATAAATATATTCCGAAATTCGAAGACAATATGTCTAACATAACGTATATGAGGAGTCTATTGAATCTTCTGTTTGATCAACATCTTGCAGCAGACAAATTCAAGCGATATTATATCCCTATACCCATACACCATAATAGTAAAGAAGAATAAATGAATTTTTTACAGGACTAATAAATTATTTGTAAAAGAGTTTTCTGCCAGCGCTTAGCCGTCTTTTTTCTTAGGTTTATTCTTGTCAGATTTCTCCTGGAGTTTTTTTTCATCCTTTAGCCCCTTGATATCCATTAATGGATCGGGAATCGGAGCATCCCCATCATTTAATTTGTAATTATAGAGCTTATCAATATGCAGCCATTTGCCATTTTGCCATTTAAACGCTTCGTAATCGCCGTCGGGCACATAGCTCCATTTGTTTTCCGGTTCGTCTGTTTCAGATATCAGGTGATCTACAATGATCATCTTGCTGTCCTCATCATATTTTAAGATGGCACGGGCTTCTTTTTTATATTCAAGACTGAAACGGTATTGCGGATTCCGCTTCACGCTGTCCTTTTCAAAACTGAAATAGCTACCTCCGAAAACAGGTTCGCTCTTTTCATCAAAGGTTAACACCTCCAGCCATTTCTTATTACTCATTACACCATTGTTATCAAAACCGATCAGCGTATAGTAATTTTTGCCATTATAATTTGTTTCGGCGATATCATAATATACTGCCCCGATCCAGTTTATCCTCGTACGTACGGAATCCATGGCATCATCCGTAAATTCAGAAAAATCACGCAATGGAAAAAGCTTTAATGAACCGTCATTGGTTCGCATTTGAATAGCCCCCCGCTGGCGGGAATAATAATCATCAAAAGAAATGTTCCAGGTAAACAGCCTGAATGTGCTGTCAGGAGCGTATAATTTGGAAACTCCATGTACCGAATCAAAAGGATAAAAAAACGAATTTTTTATTTGAAGCGCCCTTACCAGGGTCCTGGTGAAAAGACTATCTGACCGCATGCGGTTTGCGGTAAGACTGTCTAAAATAATATCGGCTGCGAGATTTTGCAGGGAATCTTCTTTCTCTTTGAGTCTTTTTCTATCGGCAGGAAGAATTTTTTGTGCACTGCCAGCCTGGACAAGGAAGGCAATTGCGACCAGGATGAAGCTTGAAAATTTAAAAAATCTTTTCAGGGGGATTGAGTTTATCATACTGTGATAAAGTTACGACCGAATCCAGATGCCCGCCCGGCCTTTTCTTTAAAAGAAAATTAAATTATTTCATTCCGTTCAGATGGGTTAAGAACGTCAAAAAGGTTGTAAAAGTGTAGCCTTCCTGAATTTTACAAAGCTTTGGCAAAGTCAGCCAGTGAGTTGAAAGCAAGATCAATATCGGGGTGGGGAAGGGGTTGTTCAGGATGCGTGGTTTTAAGGTAAACTGTATAAGTGCCTGCATTACGGCCAAATTGCATATCACTGGGTTTGTTACCGACCATGATGGTTTTTGAAAGATCGATGGATGGAAAATCTTTTGCTGCTTTAAGAGCCATTCCCGGGTTGGGTTTCCGGTAAAAATTTTTCGGATCTGTCGCCTTGCAATAATACATCTTGTCAATACGTCCGCCGTCTTCTTCGATCTTCAAATTCATTCGCCGTTGAATATCCAGCAGGTCTTCCTCAGTCATCAGTCCTCTTCCAACTCCACGCTGGTTACTGATGACAATGACCCTCTTGAATTTTTTAGAAAGAATATGAATGGCACTTGCAGAGCCTGGATAGAATTCAAACTCATTCCAGTTGAGTATATAATGATCTTCTTTCTCATAATTGATCACGCCGTCACGATCGAGAAAAATCGTCCAGCCTGCATCGATAGTTGAAAGACGCAGCGGTATTTGTTTCAATTCTTCCTGTGCGCGGGCAAAATCAGCCGGAATGCCAATATCAATAAAGTATTCATCCTGTATATAACCAACGATCTTTTTGCCGGAATAATATTTTTCGAGATACTCTTTTTCAAATGAAAATTTTTCGGGCAATTCTTTGTCCAGAAATTGTTCAACATTTAAAATATAAGCACCTGCATTGATATCTCCGTTTTGAAAGAACTGTTTTTCTTTAAAGCTTGTTACTTTATAATCGTTGTCCAGTTCAACCACACCATAACGATCAATATCCTGCATAGGTTTTAGCATCAATGTACATTCTGCATTATTTGAAAGGTGGAAAGAAACAGCTTTCTGAATATCAGCCTTGAAAAGAGTATCCCCATTTATAACGAGAACGTTTTGCTCTGTTACTCTTTTGCATGCAAGCAGTATGGCTCCTCCCGTTCCTAAAGGTTCATCTTCAACTGAGCATTGAAAATCGAGTGCCGGAAATTCTGTGTTCAAAAAATCTTCGATCACCTCATGCCTGTGACCAAGAGAAAAAATAAATTTTCCGATGCCCTGCGAAAGAAGATAACGTATAACGTGTTTGAGAAATGGCTGACCGGCAACCGGCGCCATACACTTTGGAAGGTCAGGAACAGTGTCTTTGAGTCTTGTTCCTAACCCTCCTGCCAATATGATCACTTCATGCCCTCCCTGCCTCCTAAAGGGGGGGCCGGAAGCTGAACTTTGTTGTAAATTTTCTGATATCATAATTTTTCTACCTCTCCGCCTTAGGCGGGTTGGGGGTAAAGTATTTCTCTTCCACCAATTGACAAATGATATGACCCACCATAATATGACTTTCCTGTATCCGCGGAGTGTCTGTCGAAGGAATATTTATAAGATGATCGCTGAATGATTTCATCATTCCACCTGTAATACCGGTAAGGCTTACCGTGATCATTTTCTTTTCTTTTGCTGTTTCAAACGCTTTTACAATATTGGCTGAATTACCGGATGTGGAAAGACCGACCAGTATATCGCCTTCCTGCCCGATCCCCCCGATCATTCTCGAATAGATCACATCATAACTGTAATCATTGGCAACAGCTGTCAGGTAAGAAGTATTGCAGTGCAGAGCCTCCGCAGGCAGGGCTTTTCTGTCAATATAAAACCGTCCTGAAAATTCCGCAGCCAAATGCTGTGCATCGGCAGCGCTGCCTCCATTGCCGCAGAAATAAACTCTTTTACCATTTTTAAAAGCAGATACAATAACGTCTACCACTTTTTCAATTACTACAAGCAGTTGTTCATCCTGCAATAATTTTTGCTTTGTGTCTATAGAAGCTTGTATAATACTTGTGATTTTTTCATTCATATCCTGATAATCTTTTTAATCCTATAAATCCTGGTTCTGATTAAATAGTCCATGTTGCCAGTCCATGTTCAACAAACTGGTAACTGCGATGAACGCCGCCAAATTTTTCAAGACTCTTTGCTACTTTATGTTTTGTATTTACCGGACAGTAAAAGATCATAAAACCGCCGCCACCGGCCCCGGAAATTTTGCCACCGGTGGCTCCTGATGCTTTTGCTTCCTCATAGATTTCGTCCATCAAATCATTGCTGATCCCTTCGGCCATCTTACGTTTTTGCTGAAAACCAAAATCAAGAATTTCGCCTATCTCATTCAATCTTCCTTTCAATAAAGCCTCTTTCATCATTTGAGCCTGTTCTTTCAATTGATGCATGGCATCGATGGATGTTTCTTTTTTATTCGTCACGTTACTGGCTTGTTGCCGGATGATCCTGGCAGATTCACGACTGGTTGAAGTATAATACAACAACAAATTATTTTCCAGTTCAAATAAATATTGCTGCTTTATCCGCAATGGATTTACAATCACTTTATCTTCTCCAAAAAATTCCATGAAATTGACGCCACCAAAAGTGGCAGCATACTGATCCTGTTTTCCTCCTGCAAGCCCTAAATCTTTTCTTTCAATTTCATAAGCATAATGGGCAATGTCATATTCTCCCAATGGTAACCGCAGCATTTCTGCAAAAGCCCCAATGATGGCTACCACTAAAGTGGATGAGGTTCCCAGTCCTGACCCTGCCGGTGCATCTACAAACGTTGACAACCGAAAGTTTGTCATCGGCAAACCATAATCTTTTTGAATGCGGTTGTAAACGCCTTTGAGCAGATCCAGTTTGCCATCGATGGGTAATTCACTGTTCCATTCAAAACGTTGTTCCTGTTGTTGATCGATTGCTGTCAGTATGATGCCGTTTTCTTCAAGAGGCTCGATGGTTGCCTGTGCATACAATGAAAGAGTTGCATTTAAAATGGCGCCTCCGTACAAATCGCTGTACGGGCTTACATCTGTCCCTCCTCCTGCTAATCCGATCCTCAACGGTGCTTTACTTCTGTATATCATTTATCAATTGATAAAATTTTTGATAAGGCAATTTTTATTTTATCAGCACTAAGGTCATCAATCGTCCCCCAATTTCCTGACAAATCTGTCTTCACTTACACTTCTGATTTGAAAGTAATCTGCAGATGAGGGCTTTGTTAATCCATTTTTTACTGATGGATCAATTTTTATCATCCATGGTGCGATGGAATAATGATCTTTCCAATCAGTTAAAGGAACAATTATTTTTAAAGGTAATCTACCAAGAGCATCATCATTTACCACTACAGCAGGTCTTGTCTTCTTTATTTCTGCTCCTATGGTGGGATCAAGATTAATAAGCCAGATTTCATTTTGGTTCATAAAAGTCTTCCCAGTCTAAATTAGAAAAAGCGGTGAGTTCAGGGTTTGTTTTGTATTCATTTTGCAAAGCTTCAGCAGCCATAGACATTTGTTGAATAAAATTGAGTTGTAACAACTCCTTTAATGCTTTTTCAATCACAAAAAGCTTTTCAGCAGGGGAGAGTCGATTGATCTCTTTTAAAATTTCTGATGTGCTCATGAAACAAAGATATTAATTATTGAGCCAGCTTTATTGCAACTATCGGCTTCCGTTGAGCCTTGCCCGTCCGTAGTGAAGCGAAGGCGGGTCACTCACTTGTACGCCTTGTAATCTCTTCAGCAAGTTCTGTTATAGCAATTACAAGATTGTCCCAACTGTATTTTTGTTTTTCCGTGCGAAGATGCGGAATAAAATAATTTTCTCCTAATTGATAAAAACGAAGAATAGCTTCAGCCATCGCTTCGGCATCAGGTTCAGCAACCAACCCTGCTTTTTCATGAGGTACTAATGAAGGCAAACCTCCGACATTTGTTACGATCATGGGTTTTTCAAAATGATAGGCGAGGGGGGTAACTCCGCTTTGCGTAGCATTCCGGTAAGGCTGTATCACTGCGTCGGCAGCACACAAATAATATTTTACTTCGCTATCGGGAATAAAATCGGTTCGTACTATTAAATTTTCCCGGATACCAAGTCTATCTATCTGTTCCTGGTAAGGTTTTGCGTCTTCATAAAACTCTCCGGCGATGAGTAGTTTGGGAATTGGGATCCTATAGCTATCGGATTCAGTCCCGAAAGGTTTCAGGACTGAAACCAGGGCTTTATCCTGCAGAATTTTCATTGCATCAAGCAAAATATCTAATCCTTTGTATTTGCGGATAAATCCGAAGAACAGGATTACCAATTCCGAATTACTAATTCCTAATTTATTACGGGCTTCTTCTTTTGAAACAATTTCACCAAAATTATCATACAGGGGATGCTGAACTAACCTGGCAGGTTTGTCTTTTTCAATTTTCCTCAGATCGTCCATCACTTTCGGGCTCATAGTGATAAATGCTCCACAGGTTTTCAGAAAATATTTTGTGAATGATTTATCGCCGGGGCGATGTTCATGAGGAATAATATTATCGGCAATGCAAATAATTTTTGTGTGTTCATTTTTCCTGACCCTTCTTAAAATAGTTCCCAGTGCCGGGCCCATAAATGGCAGCCAGAAGCGCACAACAATGATATCAGGCCTTTCTTTTCTTAATTTGTTCCCGGTCTTTATCCAGTTAAATGGATTTATAGAATTTATTGCCGGAATTATTTTCAACCCTTCCGGTGCTGGCTCGTTACTGTATTGTGTTTTGCCGGGGAATAAAAAAGATGGATACTGTAATGAAAAAGACCAGATCGAACAATCATGACCCTGGTCATTGAATTCTTTCGCCAGCCGTTGATTGAATGTAGCTAATCCGCCCCGTAGCGGATGGCCGGGTCCTATGATGATGATCTTGCTCATTACAACCCTGTTTTTTCTTCGATAAGATATACATTGCGGCCGGGTGAGTTGCGGCTGATAAGTTCACCGATAAATCCTGCAAGAAATAATTGTACGCCGATTATAATTGAGGTCAGTGCAAGATAAAAACCCGGGCGATTGGTCAACGGAAAACTCGCATCTATGAATTTTGAAATAATGAGGTAGACTGAAATTCCAAAACCGGCAAGAAAAAAAAGCATACCCCACAAACCAAAAAAATGCATGGGGCGTTTGGAGAATTTTCCCACAAAGCTGATGGATAACAGATCAAGAAAACCATTAATGAATCTTCTCCATCCGAATTTGGAAACGCCGTATTTACGGGCCCGGTGCTCTACTACCTTTTCACCGATCTTTTTAAAACCACTCCATTTTGCCAGCACAGGAATATAACGGTGCATTTCTCCGTATACTTCAATGCTCTTTACCACTTTCCCCTTATACGCTTTCAGTCCGCAATTAAAATCATGCAGTTTTATTTTTGAGGTCCGTCTTGTAACCCAGTTAAAAAATCTGGAAGGAATATTTTTAGTAACTGTATTATCGTAGCGTTTCTTCTTCCAACCGCTTACCAGGTCATAGCCCTCTTCCAGTATCATCCGCCGCAGTTCCGGAATTTCATCGGGGCTATCCTGCAGATCGGCATCCATGGTGATCACAATCTCGCCTTGTGCAGCACGAAAACCTTCATTCAGTGCAGCTGACTTTCCATAATTGCGTTGGAATTTTATCCCTTTGATATTTGAATCCCTAGCCCTGAGTCCTTGCAATACCTGCCAGGAATTGTCACTGCTGCCATCATCCACCATAATTATTTCATACGATAAATGATTTTCATTCGCAACGCGACGTATCCATTCCGTTAATTCCGGTAATGACTCAGCCTCATCTAAAAAAGGAATGACGACGGAAATATCCATTTAAGACTGGTTATCTAATTCAAAAACAGGTCTTTTTTTTCTTATTATGAGTGCGGCGATAAAACCGCATACTCCTGTAATCGCTACTGAAATTAAATATCCTTTTAGAAAGCCTTGAAGGTTCATTCCATTTTGTTGCTTTTCCATTTGGCTTTTAATTCTATCCAGGGTTTTTTCTTTCTGATCATCCGGCATTGACGATTTTTCTATCCAGTTTTCCATTGAGGTTATAAATTTTTCAAAATAATGTGGGTCAATAAATTTAAGATAGACGATATTAAAGACCATGTATATAAGTTCACCTACCAGAACAGCGATAAAAATGGTTTGAAATGCATCTTTTAAATCAATGTACCCCCCCAGCTCTTTTTTTCTTTTTATTCCACAAAAGAAAAGAATTCCTATTACCACCAAATAAAAAAGGAGTGCTATAACACCGATTACTATCGGGTTTGAAGAAGTCATGTTATAACGAAGGAAAAGCGATATACAATAGGTAAATCCAATAATGACTCCGAATAAAAGACCGTTTTTTGCATTGCTCGATTTTGTTAGTGTGGCTTCCATAACTGTTTATTTGTTCAAAAATACTTTCTCTTTATTAATTATCCCTATAACTTTTCCGGTCAATTCCTTCCCGATAAACGGAGAGTTTTTTGATTTCGACCGAAGATCCGTTTCTTTAACCGTCCATTTCTGTGTTGGCGTAAACAAGGTCAGGCATGCTTTTTCGTTTTCAGCAATACTTACAGATCCTTTTTTAAATATTTTCCGGGGATTAATTGACAGCAATTCCACTAATCTATCTTGTTTTATTCCTTCAAGACAGGTATTCAAAACAGCATAGGCAGTCTCTAAACCGATCATTCCAAATTTGGCATATTCAAATTCTAATACCTTGCTATCGTATTCATGAGGCAGGTGATGCGTTGCAATGCAATCCACTGTTCCATCAAAAACCGCTTTGCGCAGGGCATCACGATCTGATTTTGTACGAAGTGGCGGGTTTACTTTTAAATTAGTATCATAATCTTCCAGGTCTTCATCAGTAAAAAATAAATGGTAGGGCGTGACGGAACAGGTAATGTCAGCATTTTCTTTTCCCCGGTTAATATACTCCAATGATTTTTTTGTACTGACTCCCGTAAAATGAATTTTTGAATCTGCATACCTTGCCAGCTTTATATCTCTTGCAATGACCAGTTCTTCTGCCATAGCAGGCTTGCCGGCCAATCCCAATTGTGTTGAAATAATCCCTTCATTCATCAAACCATGGGGGTTGATGCTTTTATCATCAGGCATCTGAATGATAGTGCCATTAAAAGCTTTTACATATTGCAGGGCCTTCACAAGCAAGCCAGATGACTGGACAGAATTCAAGCCATCACTAAACGCAATGGCCCCGCTCATTTCCATATCATACATCTCCGCCAATTCTTTTCCTTCCGCATTTTTTGTAATAGCGCCGATCGGATGAATATCTACAGGAAGTGTTACTGATTTTTGAACTATATACTCAATGTTGGCTTTACTATGTGACACAGGGTTTGTGTTAGGAATTACCATTACATCTGTATAGCCACCGGCAGCAGCAGCCTGTGCACCTGTTTCCAAAGTTTCTTTGAATTCATAACCCGGATCAGCAAAGTTGGCAAACACATCCATCCATCCCTGTGAAACATGAAGACCCTCCATGCTTATTTCTTTATCCGCTTTTGCAGATATTTTTTTTTCAATTTGCCTGATGACTCCGTTTTCAATAAAAATATCAGTGATTTGACCGTTGAAAGGAGAGCGGGGATCAACGATGAGAACCTGCTTAATGAGTATGTTCATTAAGCAGCGAAGATAGCGGTTGTTTTTTGATTTGAAAAAATAGCTTATGCCAAAAAGAAGCCGTCCCGACTAAGTCGGGACGGCTGTTCTTTTTAAAATAAATTGAATTAACTATTGATTGATCTGTAATAATTTTCCAGACATTTTTTTATCACCAACTCTTAATACATAAACCAGGTTGGCTATCTGTTGTGTTGGTAAACTGAGTTCAAAGGTTTGCATGCCTGCAGCAATAAAACCCTGGTAAACCGTTTTTATTTTTTGACCCAACATATTGTACACATCCAGGCTTCCTTTGCCGCCCACAGAAGATGTTACTACAAATTTCACTTTATCGCTGAAGGGATTCGGATAAGCTCTTACTGTTGTTTGTGATTCTGTAACGTTATCAATGTTGATTGGAGACCCGGGAGTTGCGAGGCCGGGGTCAATACAACTGGCGGATGATGATGAACATCCATTAGAGCTGACTGTGATATTATAGCCTTTACCAGCAATTAAACCCGGGAACGATAATGTACCGCTTGAATATGTAACGATAACCGGGGATATACCACCTGATTCCTGGGTGAGAGTGTAGATACCTCCTGCTATGGGATTAGTTACTGTCAGAGTAGCTGTCGCTGACCCGCAAAGGCTTGGTTCAGTTATTGTTATTGTTGGAGCTGGAGGTTTTGCATTGACGGTAACCGAAGAAGTAGTATTGCTACAACCTGTACCTGTTACGGTGAATGTAAAGGTTACACTCCCTGCTGCTACACCGGTAACCACGCCTGCATTTGTTACAGTTGCTTTTGCATTATCACTGCTTGACCATGTGCCACCTGTGGTTGGAGACAAGGTAATGGTGCTTCCCACACACACCGCAGCAGGAGCGCTAACAACAGGTTTTGCATTGACGGTAACCGAAGAAGTGGTATTGCTACAACCTGTAGCTGTTAGGGTGAATGTAAAGGTTACACTACCTGCTGCTACACCGGTAACCACGCCTGCATTTGTTACAGTTGCTTTTGCATTATCACTGCTCGACCATGTGCCACCTGTGGTTGGAGATAAGGTAATGGTGCTTCCCACACACACCGCAGCAGGAGCACTAACAACAGGTTTTGCATTGACGGTAACCGAAGAAGTGGTATTGCTACAACCTGTAGCTGTTAAGGTGAATGTAAAGGTTACACTACCTGCTGCTACACCGGTAACCACGCCTGCATT
>Ga0184636_1000244_pt1 | contig 13353 bp, 13 predicted proteins | sample PLM3_60_b2_FD_133164 | JGI IMG/M metagenome (GOLD analysis project Ga0184636, IMG submission 133164) | Groundwater sediment microbial communities from an aquifer in East River, Colorado, USA - PLM4_90_b2 | ecosystem: Environmental > Terrestrial > Soil > Riparian zone | place: USA: East River... | reverse complement strand
GTTGTAATATCACCCATGCCCAAAATACGCTGGGCCATTCTTTCAGGATAAAAAACGTCCAGCGTATCCATCTTTTCTCCGCTGCTAATGAATTTTATCGGCTTACTTACAGTGTATTTAATAGAAAGTGCGGCACCGCCTCTTGTATCACCGTCAAGTTTTGTCAGAACAACGCCGCTGAAGTTCAGGCGATCATTAAATGCTTTTGCGGTATTTACCGCATCCTGCCCGGTCATGCTATCTACCACAAACAGAATTTCATTCGGGCTGACAGCATTTTTAATATTTGCCACTTCAGTCATCATGGCTTCATCGATTGCCAGGCGGCCCGCAGTGTCTATAATAATTACATTCTTGTTTTTACTTCTTGATTCTTTGACCGCATTCGTTACAATATCAACCGCATTTTTATTTTCTTCCTCTATATACACGTCAACTCCAATTTGTTCACCCAGGACTCTTAATTGTTCCATCGCAGCGGGGCGATAAATATCTGCAGCCACCAACATGGGCGACAGACCTTTTTTTGTTTTCAGGTAATTAGCCAGCTTGGCGCTGAATGTTGTTTTACCACTACCCTGCAGCCCGGCAATCAGTATCACAGCGGGATTCCCTTTCGCATTAAACTCACTTTCCTGGCCACCCATTAACTCAGCCAACTCATCTTTAACGATCTTTGTCATCAACTGACCGGGGCTAATGGCAGTAATGACTTTTTCACCAATGGCTTTGTCTTTTACCCGGTCTGTAAATTCCTTCGCGATCTTATAATTTACGTCAGCATCTACCAATGCACGGCGAATTTCTTTTAGAGTAGAGGCAATATTGAGCTCTGTAATTCTTGCCTGGCCTTTTATATTTTTAAAGGCGCTTTCCAGTTTATCTGATAAACTTTCAAACATAGTTCACTTGCTTTTCCTTTCACAAAACAAAAAGTGAACATAATAAATGTTCACTTTAAAGTAGTTTGCAAAGATAAGTAGAAGAGTAAAGTTTATTTCATATTATGCACCTAAATAAGTTCTTAAAAGTTTACAACGATTGACGGTTCTCAATTTGGTAATGGCCTTGTCCTTGATCTGGCGAACCCGCTCACGGGTCAGGTTAAATTTTTCGCCAATATCTTCAAGGCTCATGGGATGATCCACTCCGATACCAAAGAAATAACAGATCACTTCTTTTTGTCTTTCGGTCAATGTCTTCAAAGAACGGTCAATTTCCACTTTCAATGATTCTTTATGATCCAGCGCACTGTCTGTTTTTTCAGCATTTGGATTTTCCAGAACATCCAGCAATGTGTTGTCTTCACCTTCAGCAAGAGGCGTATCAACACTTACATGTCGTGCTGAGATACCAAGTGTTGCAGAAACTTCTTCCAGGTCCATGTCCAGCAATTCGGCTAATTCTTCTGCCGATGGTTCCCGCTCATATTCCTGTTCCAGTTGGGAATAGGCTTTTTGAATACGATTGGTCAACCCAACCTTGTTAAGAGGAAGACGAACAATACGGGATTGTTCAGCCAATGCCTGCAAAATGCTTTGACGGATCCACCAGACTGCATAAGAAATGAATTTAAAGCCCCGAGTCTCATCAAAACGTTGTGCAGCTTTGATAAGCCCCAAATTTCCTTCGTTAATAAGATCGGGAAGTGAAAGCCCCTGGTTTTGGTACTGTTTGGCAACCGATACAACAAAACGGAGGTTGGCCTTCGTTAAACGATCCAGGGCTCTTTGATCTCCTTGTTTAATTAAACGGGCTAATTTTACTTCTTCCTCGGGGGTAATGAGATCTACTTTACCGATCTCTTGAAGGTACTTTTCAAGACTTTGAGATTCACGATTCGTAATCGACTTCGTGATCTTCAATTGTCGCATGCTCATAGGTTGATTTTAAATGGGTTATTTTTAGGGTTATAGAATAATGTTAGTTTGGTTATAGTTTCCCAAAAAATCCCATCACAATGTCCGTAGTCCTCCAGAAAATGTTGAATGTCAGAGCAATTTAACAAAATTGGCCATTCAGTCCAAATATATTTCTGGTAGTATAAAAACGCTGTTTAAAAAGATTTAGTATATGATTATCAGAAACATCAAAAAATAAACCCGAAAAAACTTTGGCCCTTGGAATAATTATTTATAATTGCATCGGTAGATGATATTTTTAAAAGACGAAGATGAGTAAATTACTATATACCCTTGAGTACCCGGTCAGATGTTCACCAAGCATTCTCTACGAATTCCTTTCCACACCTGCCGGTTTGCAGGAATGGTTTGCCGATAAAGTTGATGAACGTGATAACGTTTTCTTTTTTTCATGGAATGGTTCTTCTCAAAAAGCAGAAGTATTAGAAAGCCTGGATGAAAAATTTATACGTTTTCACTGGCTTGATGCTCCCAAGGAAGAATTTTTTGAATTCAGTATTGAAAAGTCTGAGGTCACAAACCAAACTATTTTGGTGATAAAGGATTTTGCTGAGAAAAAAGAAATGAAAGATCAAAGCATGTTGTGGAATTACCAGGTAAAAGATCTTTTTCACAGGATCGGAAGTAATTAACTTAACCACTCAGTTATTTTAATAAAACTTTCCGATAACAACTTAATAGCATTTTCCCATTGAGAGAACGAAAGCTGTTTTGAGAGTTTTATAAAATCTCTTTTTTGTATATGATCAGCAAAATCACCAGCCAGAAAACCTTGAACGGGTAAATAGTTTTCTTTCTCTAAATGATGATGCCATTGTCCTTTATTAATGCAGGTGTACACCCTGTTTTTTCTTAGTTCTTCGTAAGAACGGATAATCGAAGTACTGTATTTTTGTTTGTATTGACCGGAAAGATGAAGCGTTGTGCTGAAAAAATTTCCCCACCAGAACATGATCCTGACAGCGAAAAAATTTTCTTTATCAAAATAACGGGGATAATCAAGCATTAGCCAGGGGAGTCCAAGGTAATTTTCTCCTTTTGATATTTTTGGCGAAATAGCAGTGACTTCTTTGGGAAAAACAGCAGGATGTTGTTTGGTATAATCAGTAATATTTTCCTGTACCCGTTCAAGTAAGCATTGTGCCTTTTTTATAATTATGTTCTTTGTTAAAATCCAGTCTGAGTTTTTCAACAGATCCATCTCAAGAGCTGAAAGCTGTATTTTTGTTTGATCGGCCATAATTCAAAAATAATGAACTATCGTTCTACCGGTTACCTGGGTGCATGATTAAAAAATTAGACATACTTATTGTAAAAGCATTTGTCGGCCCCTTTATTGCCACTTTTTTTATTACACTGCTGGTATTGATAATGCAATTCTTCTGGCTTTGGATCGATGATTTTGTGGGAAAGGGGTTAAGCACAGGAATTATTTTTGAATTTATCTGGTACCAGACAGCGGCACTTGTTCCTCTGGCATTGCCCCTTGCAGTATTGCTTTCTTCTTTAATGACATTCGGAAACCTGGGTGAAAGCTTTGAGCTGGTAGCTATTAAATCGGCGGGCATATCCCTGTTGCGATTTATGCGCCCATTGTTTTTTGTTTCTCTTCTGTTGTGCCTTCTTGCTTTTTTATTTGCCAATTATATAATGCCGGTTGCTGTATTGAAATCTAAAACATTGCTGGGGGATATTTATATAACCAAGCCTGCCTTTGAATTAAGAGAGGGCGTTTTTTATAATAAGATCGAGGGCTTTGCAATAAAGGTGGGGAAAAAGGAAAATGATAGTATTATCCATGATGTGATTATTTATGAGCGGGGAGGAATTTTACAGGATAATTTTATTGTTGCTAAAAGCGGTGTAATGAGAATAACCGATAATCGCCGCTACCTTGAAATGAAATTGCAGGACGGATGGCGTTACCAGGAAAAGGGGGATAGAACTTCTCCAAACTCTGATTTTATACGCCTGGGTTTTAAAGAATACAAAAAAGAATTTGACCTGAGTTCACTCCAGTTTACAAGAACATCAGACAGTTTATATCAAAATAACCAGCAAATGCGAAACATGAAACAATTGGATAAGGCAATTGATTCATTAAAAAAAGAAGTGACGGAAATAAAACGAAGAACCAAAAAGGAAGTGCTTTCTTATTTTCCGTTTACAAATTACCTGGATAGCAGTTCAAAAAAAATGGATAGCTTAAAATCGATAACTGTAAAAAAATTTGATGAACTAATCCCTGATTCAGTAAGAAACATGGTGAACGATAAGGCCTGGAACCAGGTTGTTTCTGCTAAAGCCGGTAACGATAATTTAATTGCACAATATGAGAGCAAGAAGAAGGACCTGCGTCTTCATCAGATAGAATGGCATAAAAAAGTTACATTATCTGTAGCTTGTCTTGTATTGTTTTTAATAGGCGCTCCACTGGGCTCCATTATTCGTAAGGGCGGTCTTGGTTCACCGCTGATATTTGCCATTATTTTCTTTATGGTCTTTTATTTTTTAAGCAATACCGGGCAAAAATTTGCAAAAGAAGGAGCTATGAGTCCTTTTATGGGAGTGTGGTTATCGACTTTTATCCTTGTGCCCATCGGGATTTTTCTTACCTACAAGGCATTGCGAGATTCACAGTTATTCAGCAAAGAATTCTACTTCAGGTTAAGGACTGACGTAAGAAAATTTTTGCGGAAGAAGGGATTAACCAGATAAAATTCGTAAAAGAGAAATTTGAATAACTTCACTCTTCTTGAAAACACAACAGCAAAATTTAAAAATTCAAAAATGGATAGCAGGCATATCGGTTGGCTTGCTCGCTATTAAATTTTTTGCCTACTATCTTACTCATTCAGTGGCTATATTAACCGATGGATTAGAAAGCATTGTGAATGTTGTTGCTGGCTTTATCGGGTTATATAGTTTATATGTAGCTGCAAAACCAAGAGATAAAGATCACCCGTATGGACATGGCAAAGCGGAATTTATTTCTGCAGCAGTAGAGGGTACATTAATTCTTTCTGCGGGGGCTATTATTATTTATAATGCTGTCAAAAATTTAATTTACCCGATTACAATTCATAGCATTGATAAAGGAATTATCCTTGTCTCTGTTACTGCTTTTATAAATTTAATTGTAGGATTGATTAGTGCAGGAAAGGGGAAAAAAAATCAATCATTGGCCTTAGTTGCCAGCGGCAGGCATTTAATTTCCGACAGTTATTCAACCTTTGGAATTATCGCTGGTCTCTTCCTGATCCTCTTTACAAAATTAGCCTGGATCGACAGTGCAGTAGCTATCTTTTTCGCCCTCATTGTTATTTATACAGGGTATAAAATAATCCGAAGATCTATCGCCGGAATAATGGATGAAGCTGACCTGGAATTATTGACCCGTATGGTGCAGTTGCTAAATGAAAATCGTAAAGAAAATTGGATCGATCTTCATAACCTGCGGGTGATCAAATATGGAAGTGTTCTGCATGTTGATTGTCATCTGACCGTACCCTGGTACCTGAATATTCATGAAGCGCATGCAGAAATTGATGCCTTAGCTTCATTGATCAGGAAGGAGTTTGGCGAATCGCTTGAACTTTTTGTTCATTCAGATGGTTGTTTGTATGTACAATGCCCGATCTGTATTAAATCGGGTTGCCCGGTAAGGCATCACCCCTTTGAAAAAAGGATCGGGTGGACACTGGAAAATCTCCAGCAGAATAAAAAACATCAATTATAAATTATGAAAACCACTACCATTTGGAAAAAGAAAGAAGAATTTAAAAGCTTCCAGGGGCAGAATGAAATAGAATTAGATGGCAACAGGGAAAATGGTTTTAGCCCTAAGGCCCTTTTACTTTCATCTCTTGCTGCCTGCAGTGGAATTGATGTGGTGGAGATACTTGCTAAAATGAGAGTAAAATTTTCTGATTTTGAAATTGATGTCGAGACCGAGCAAACAAATGATCATCCTAAGGTTTTTAAAGACATAATGATCATCTACAGAGTAAAATCAGATAGCGTTAATGAAGAAAAAATAAAAAAAGCGATCGATCTGTCGTTGGATAAATATTGTGGCGTGTCGGCAATGCTGAAAAAAAACTCAGCTATTCATTATAAATTGCAACTTTTATAATTCATGCTATCTAAGAAAACACAATATGCGTTCAGGGCTTTAACTCACCTGGTAGAAAAATATGATCAGGGTCCTGTGCTCATTTCTGAAATATCAAAAAAGAAAAAAGTTCCTTTGAAATTTCTTGAAAATATCCTTTTGGAATTAAAGAAGGCAGACATTTTAGAAAGTAAAAAAGGAAAGGGAGGGGGGTATTTTTTAAAGAAACATCCTTCTAAAACCAGCATGGCCACGGTTATACGTATTGTGGATGGTCCGATTGCCTTACTGCCCTGTGTAAGTCTTTATTTTTATGAGCGTTGTAAGAACTGTAACGAAGAGCGTTGTGCTTTGCATGATATTATGGAAAATGTCCGGGATGCTACTTTAAATATACTTGAACATCGTACCCTGGAAGACCTTGCTGTATAGTATTTCCTTAACTTTAAACAAAGAAAGCCCCTTAAAAGCTGCTATTAAAGTCCACTCATTTGGTAGGGTATTATTTTTATCTTAATTTCGAAACAATATTTCTTAATACTAAAATCATTTAATTATGGGACTAAGACTTGGTGACCTCGCACCTAATTTTAAGGCGCAAACGACTAGCGGAGAAATTGATTTCTATGAATACCTGGGCAATGGCTGGGGTATTTTATTTTCACATCCCGCTGATTACACGCCTGTATGCACTACTGAACTCGGTAAAACGGCCTTGCTGAACGAAGAATTTGCAAAGCGGAACGTAAAAGTGATAGCAGTAAGTGTGGATCCGTTGGAAAAACATAGGGGTTGGATAAATGATATTAATGAAACGCAAAATTGCGAAGTGAACTTTCCGATCATAGCCGATGCTGACAGAACCGTTTCTAATCTTTATGACATGATTCATCCCAATGCCTCGGAGACTTTCACGGTTCGTTCGTTGTTTGTGATCGGGCCGGATAAAAAAGTAAAGCTCATGATCACTTATCCCGCTTCAACCGGGAGAAATTTTTCTGAAGTTCTGAGAGTAGTAGATTCCTTACAGCTTACGGCGAATCATAGTGTAGCGACACCCGCCGACTGGAAGCATGGAGAAGAGGTGATCGTAATACCGGCTGTTTCAACCGAAGATGCAATCAAAAAATTTCCAAAAGGTGTAAAAGTAGTAAAACCTTACCTGCGTTACACACCTCAGCCTAATCTCTGAAAGAATAAAATTTTTTTGTACTGTGTATTCCCTAGGTCCCGCTATGCGGGACTTTTTTTCTTTTTGCTAATTGCTGTAAAGTAGCCCGGAGATCTTTAGGAACCGGCGCTTCAAATTCATTTGTAGTTCTGTCCCTGCCCTTAAATTTTAATTTAAAAGCATGCAGGGCAAGACGGTTCAGGATAGGTCTTTCTTCTTCAACTTCTTTTGAAAGTTTATAATTACGTTTAATAGATGAAAGCAGGATCGGTTGGCCATCTCCATACAATTCATCGCACACGACAGGATGACCAATATGTTTCATGTGTATGCGTATCTGGTGAGTCCGACCTGTGTGAATTTGAAATTGCATCCAGGAATAAATTCCAAAATCTTCCTTTACTTCATACGTGGTTAATGCTTCTTTGCCTTTACGATGAATGATCATTAACCCTTTTTTTACAGGGTGCTCAGCGATAGAAGCATCGATACTCCCTTTTTTATTTATTAATGAACCGGTAACAAGACCGACATATATTTTTTCTGTCTGTTTTTCTTCAAATTGCAGGGAAAGGTTTTTATGTGTTTCTTTATTTTTTGCAAAAACAATTACTCCGCTCGTATCCTTGTCCAGTCGGTGGACAGTGAATATCGGATCATATTTTCCCTGTAATAATTTTTTTAATGAAATTTCTTTTCCCTCCCTGTCCGGAATAGAAAGTAAACCCGAAGGTTTATTCAGAACAATAAAATCGTCATTTTCAAAAATCAATATTTCAGAAATCTTCATCTGTGAATATTCGGTTAAAAAATTCTAAATCTCAAATACCAGGTATCAAATAAATTAAAAATTTCAAATCAAAAACAGATCGACCTGGTTTACTATTTTTCATTTGAACTTTATTTGATGCTTGTAATTTGAATTTTGATGCTTTGTATTCATTCGTTCAAAAATTCTAAATCTCAAATCTCAAATAAATTAAAAATTTCAAATCAAAAACAGATCGACCTGATTTACTATTTTTCATTTGAACTTTATTTGATGCTTGTAATTTGAATTTTGATGCTTTGTATTCATTCGTTTAAAAAATTCTAAATCTCAAATAAATTAAAAATTTCAAATCAAAAACAGATCGACCTGGTTTACTATTTTTCATTTGAATTTTATTTGATGCTTGTAATTTGAATTTTGATGCTTTGTATTCATTCGTTTAAAAAATTCTAAATCTCAAATACCAGGTATCAAATAAATTGAAAATTTGAAGTCAAAAACAGATCGACCTGGTTTACTATTTTTCATTTGAACTTTATTTGATGCTTGTAATTTGAATTTTGATGCTTTGTATTCAACGGTTTCCCTTTCCAAAATATTTTAACTCTCTCACTTCCTTTTCTGAAAGAAATCTCCATTTACCCCGTTCAATATTCTTTTTTGTCAGGCCTGCAAACATTACACGGTCCAGGTTTTTTACATCATAACCTAAATGTTCAAATATCCGGCGTACAATCCGGTTGCGACCACTATGAATTTCCACCCCTAACTGTGTTTTGTCTTTTATGTCTGCATAAGCCAGCACATCCACACCCGCCAAACCATCGTCCAATTCAATGCCTTTTAGTATTTTATCAAAATCTTTTTTTTCAAGTGGCTTATTTAAAGTAACTGCGTAAATTTTTTTAACCTCGTTACTCGGATGAGTCAATTTTTGTGATAATTCTCCATCATTGGTAAGTAATAGAACTCCTGATGTATTTCTATCCAGCCGGCCAACGGGATATATTCTTTCATTAACAGATCTTTTAATGAGATCTAAAACCGTTTTGCGGTTTTGTGGATCATCCGTAGTTGTAATATAATCCTTGGGTTTATTGAGAAGTATATAGATAAGGTTTTTTGCCAGGAAAACTTTTTTCCCATTCACATTTACCTCATCTTTTGCTGTTACTTTATACCCCGGTTCTGTAATTATTTTCCCATTTACCTTAACCTTTCCCGATTTCACCATTTCAGCTGCGTCTCTCCGGGAGCAAACACCACAATGAGCAATGAATTTGTTAAGTGGCATTGGTTGGTTACCGGTTGCCGGTTGCTGGATCCTGGTCGGCAAAATCTTGCTGACTCCTGACTCCTGACTCCTGACTCTTGACTCATTTCGCTTCCTTTCAAATGATTCTTCTCTTTCCTTCTTCCATTTTCTTTTTTCCTGTTTGAATTGTTCTTTTATAGCGGCATTACTTTTCTTTTTGCTGAACTTATCGAAGTGACCAGTGGATTTTTTTTTCATCGTAATTGATTTGCTGTTTTACAACAGTATGAACGGCAAAGGTAAAATAAAACCCCCTGCAAAAGCAGGGGGTTAACACATGCATATATGAGTATAACTAAACTCTTTGTTTTTTGCGATGTCTTTTATGACGCCCTTCTTTCAATTGTTTCAATTGTTCTTTTGTCAAAATGGATCTCATCTTTTCTTTATTCTGTTTCACCAGGTCTTTTGCCTGCTCTTTTTTTTCTTCCCGGCCTAAAGAATTATTTTCTTTCAGGGTCTTTAATTTCTCTGACATCTCCGCATGCCATCCTTTGATCTTACTGGATTGTTCATCGGTTAATGCCAGTCTTTTTTTCATTTTTTCCATTCTTTTTTCAGAACCGGCTTTAAACTTCCCCCTGCGTGCTTCCTTCAATTTTTTTAGTTGTGCTTTTTGATCATTTGTCAGCAGGCCCTGGATTTTTTCCTTATGTGATTTTCTTAAGCTTTTCATCCGGTTTTTCCATTCTTTCACAGTAATATCATCCTGCTTTTTCAACTCCTGCATTTGCTTTCTGAATTCTTCGTTTGTCGATTTGAATTTAACTTTCTGATCGTCAGAAAGGTTTAATTTTTGAAGATTCATAGGCCGCATCCTTTTTTCCATCCGGAAACCGGATTTTTCCTGTGCCTGTACTGTCACTATTGTAGTTACAGCCATTACTACAATAAATACTATTTTTTTCATAAACATTATTTTTATCAGATGTCACGGTCTTTTAAAACTTTTGGCCACGGAGAAAATTTTTTATGCGACTAAAAGACTTGACCCGCCCGACAGGGTTTAATTACAAGTAAGAAAATATTCGTAAATGGAAAATAGCTCTGATGAATGCGGGTTAATGATTGTCTTTATTGGCTAACTGCCCGCAGGCAGCATCGATATCCTTACCCCTGCTGCGACGAAGACGGGCATTCACCCTGTTCTTCTCAAGATAATTCATAAATACCATTACTTTTTCTTCTGATGGCTTTTCAAATTTCGCAAAATCGATCGGATTATATTCAATGATGTTTACAAGATCGGCCGGCACCTGCCGGTAGATCTTAATTAATTCATCAGCATCTTTCAGGCTATCGTTAAAATTGTTAAAGAGAATGTATTCAAAACTGATCTCATTTTTTGTTTGTTTATAATAATAATTCAAAGCATCAACAAGTGATTTTATATTATTTGTATCGTTGACAGGCATGATCTCATGTCGTTTTTGATCAGTAGCCGCATGAAGTGATAAAGCCAGTTTAAATTTCACTTTATCATCGCCCAATTGTTTTATCATTTTAGCAACCCCGGCAGTAGAAACAGTGATCCGTCTTGGACTCATTGCTAAACCATCCGGTGAAGAAATACGTTCAATGGCTCTCAATACATTTTTATAATTCAGCAATGGTTCACCCATTCCCATAAAAACGATATTGGTTAATTTCTTCCCGTATATCTTTTCGCATTGCTGGTTAATAAGTACCACTTCATCATATATCTCATCAAATTCAAGATTGCGTTCGCGTTCCATATAACCTGTAGCGCAAAACTTACAACTCAGGCTGCAACCGATCTGGGAAGAAACACAGGCTGTATACCTTGATTGGGTCGGAATAAGCACACCTTCAACTAAATGGCCATCCCATGTTTTGAACCTGCTTTTAACTGTACCATCAGCGCTGGTTTGCGTGGTATCAACAGTTAAGGCAGGAAGAGTAAAGGTTTCAGTCAATTGCTGGCGTAATTGTTTGCTCAGATTGGTCATATCTTCGAAACGTAAAGCTGCTTTCTGCCAGATCCATTCGTAAACCTGCGTGGCCCTGAACTTTTTTTCAGACATGTTTTCAAAGTATTGCTCAAGCTCATCCAGGGCCAGGTGACGAATATTTTTCTGCACAGTTTTTACCATTTTGCAAAGATAACAAACAGCCGTCCCCCAAAGCAGAATAATGAATCTCTTATCTTGCAATTCTTTCTTAAAAAAAACATAAGTTCTGATGAAGGCAGTGTATGTAATAGATGTAATTCGAACACCGGTCGGAAAATACGGTGGCTCATTAAGTAGTATTCGTCCTGATGATCTGCTGGCACATGTTATAAAAGCATTGGTTAAAAGAAATCCTTCGGTCGATGTAAATGCTATCGAAGATGTGATTGCAGGCGATGCAAACCAGGCAGGAGAAGATAATCGCAATGTCGCGAGAATGGCAGCGCTGCTTGCAGGATTACCTGTAACCGTAGCAGGAAACACAGTGAATCGGTTATGCGCATCAGGATTACAGGCTGTAATGGATGCTGCAAGGCAAATAAAGTGCGGGGATGCAGGGCTGATCATCGCAGCAGGAGTCGAGAGTATGACAAGAGCTCCGTTTGTGATGGCAAAAGCAACGACTCCCTTTGAAAGAAAAACTGAAATTTATGATACAACCTTAGGGTGGCGGTTTAAAAATAATAAGCTGTCAGAAATACATTATCCTTTTAGCATGGGTGAAACAGCTGAGAATGTAGCTAAACAATGGAAAATATCAAGAGAGCAGCAGGATGAATTTGCACTGGCATCACAGCAAAAATATTTTGCCGCGCTGGAAAAAGGAAAATGGAATGATGAAATTGTTGGGATAGAGTCAACAACTGACAAGAATGAAAAACTATTTTTTGAAGTGGATGAGCACCCAAGAAAAACATCTTTAGAAAAACTGGCTTCATTAAAACCGGCGTTCTCAAATGAAGGCACTGTTACAGCCGGCAATTCCTCAGGTATTAATGATGGAGCAGCAGCGATGTTATTGGCAAGTGAAGAAGCAGTAAAAGATTTTGGATTAAAACCGATAGCAAAAATTATTTCGATGGCTGTTGCGGGTGTTGATCCTGCTATTATGGGAATAGGCCCGGTACCTGCTACAAACAAAGCATTGCAAAGAGCAGGTTTGAAGATGAATGATATTGACCTGGTAGAACTGAATGAAGCCTTTGCGTCACAATCGATTGCCTGTATACATGATCTTGGGTTGGATACAAAGAGAGTAAATGTGAATGGGGGAGCTATTGCCATCGGTCATCCGCTGGGATGCAGTGGAGTAAGAATTTCAGCAACCCTGCTTTACGAAATGAAGCGGCAAGAGTTAAAATATGGCCTGGCGACCATGTGTGTGGGAGTGGGCCAGGGTGCGACAGTGATCTATGAAACAGTCAATTAATGAAATTTTTCTCTCAAAATTTAAACAGTTTCTAAAAAAGAGCTGTTTTCTTTGATTTTTTCTATGTTTGGCCATTGAACCTTTAAAATCTACAATTTTGGTAGACAATTATTATGATTTTCAACAATGCCTGTGATTTCGTTTTTATTTGTACCAAGCAGCTTTTGTATATTAGCGTTTGCCTTTGATGATTAGAACTATCTGGACAGAACCTTGCTTCTCTAAAAACTCTATCCTTAATCACAGTTGTTTTTTTTGCTCTATGAAAATAGAAGGGTAATTTTTTTTGTAACCAAACAAAAACACATGCTCATGAGAAGACTATTACTACTGTTTATGGTCGTTGTGCTGGCTATTGGCCAAATTTGGGCACAACAAAGAACAGTTGCCGGTAAGGTGACTGATGAAAATGGCAATCCCATTGTGGGTGCTTCCGTTATTGTAAAAGGTTCCAGCAGGGGCGTCGTTACAAGGCTCGACGGGTCCTTCTCCATTAATGTTGACAACAATGCTTCTACCCTGGTAATTTCCAATGTCGGGTACGAATCGCAAAATGTAGCAATAAGCGGCAGTACCTTAAGCGTCAGATTGAAAGTTAGCACCAACCCTCTTGATGAAGTAGTTGTTGTGGGTTATCAGACAAGAAGAAAAAGAGAT
>Ga0184636_1000242_pt1 | contig 13397 bp, 12 predicted proteins | sample PLM3_60_b2_FD_133164 | JGI IMG/M metagenome (GOLD analysis project Ga0184636, IMG submission 133164) | Groundwater sediment microbial communities from an aquifer in East River, Colorado, USA - PLM4_90_b2 | ecosystem: Environmental > Terrestrial > Soil > Riparian zone | place: USA: East River... | reverse complement strand
GCGAAACGCGGGGCGGTATGTTCTCTGTGGCACTTTCCCTGGGGTCGCCCCCGGTCGCTGTTAGCGACCACCTTGCCCTGTGGAGCCCGGACTTTCCTCCCGCTTTAAGCGAGCGATCACCCGACCCCCTTCCGCACTTAGCCATACAGAGTTCGAGGAATCGAGGGTTCAAGGATTCAAGTGAATATCGGATAAATCCAGTAAAGCTCTTAAGCATTTCACTTGACCCCTTGAATCCTGGACCCCTTGGACCCTCTATTTTATTCCGTCGTTCCCGTGACTCTCTGATCAATGGCCTCGTTGGCCAACTGATCAGCCCGGCGGTTCTCTTCCCTCGGTATATTATGAATACTATATTTAGAAAAACGATTCAAGGCCTCTGTGGCTTGTCGATGCAGGGGCTTGAGGTGGACCTCGCGCACCCTGTATTCTCCCCGCAGCTGCCGGACTACCAACTCTGAATCCAGGTACACTATGACACTGGCAGCTCCCAGGTGCCAAGCTTTTTCCAGGGCGAAAATAACAGCCTGGTATTCCGCCACATTGTTGGTGGCCATCCCCAGAAAACGCTTTAACTCCTTGACGGTCCGCCCTTGAGTATCTGCAATCACGGCCCCGATCCCCGCTTCGCCTGGATTGCCGCGGGAGGCCCCATCGGCATGAATAAAAAATTCTAAGTTTCCTTCTTGGGGAGGTAGGGAGTGAGGCGTTTCTGTGCTCTCCTCTATCCGTTGGGCGCTTTTAAGCAGGAGGTCTTGCAAATCTTTTGTTTTTAATAAAGGAAAGCGTTTTAAAGTTTTAGCCACGCTCAGAGTCTGAGCCAGGTAGCGAAGGATCTTTTCTTCAGAAGGGGGAGAGCTTTCTCGCTCTTCCTGGAAGAAAGGGAGGGAAGCAGAGGATTTTTCCGCGCTCACGTTCCTTTGGCCTTATCCAACCCATTTGCCCAGAAAAGGATGCGGCTGCAGTTGGGACACAGAATGAGAGCATCCTGCTTTTGCAACTCGATATGAAGTTGGGGACGCAGGTTCATATGGCAGGCCTGGCACACGCCATTTTGCACTTTGGTAATGGCGATCCCCTGCCGTTTTTCTAATAGCCGGCGGTACTTATTCAGGAGATCCGAGGGGATCTTCTTCTCTCTCTCCTGCCGCTCACGAACCTTGCCGGCCATTTCTTGGTCAAAAGAAGCAGCCTTCTTTTGCAGTTCGTTGATCTGCTTCTGAAACTCTTTTCGCTTGGCCTCCAGGTTTTTCTCTCTTTTACTCAGGTTTTTCTGCACCTCTTCGATGCGTTCCAAAATTCCCAGGATCTCTTCTTCTCTTTGCCGGTTAAGCTTTTTGGCGTTCTCAATTTCCTTTAAAACCGCTTGGTATTCCTTGTTGGTCTTGATCTCAAAAACCCGCGCCTCGGCTTTTTTTACACGGTCGACTTCCTCTTCCAGATCCTTTTCCTTTTGTCGGCGTCCCTTCTGGAGTTTCTCCATTTCGGTGCGTTGCGAAAGAACTTCGACTTCCTCCTTCTTGAATTCCTGTTCCAGCGTTGCTATGCGCTGGGGAATTTCTCCTCTTTCCCGCTCCATCTCCTGGATCTTCAAGTCGACGATCTGCAGAGCGGCCAGCCTTTCCAAATGCCCACGCAATTTATTTCCTCCCGAAAAAAAAGTGCACCCGGAAAGGTGCACTTTTCAATTTAAGCCCCGTTTGGAGTGCCAGAGGCCTTTGTTCCTAAGATTTTGTTATCTTCTACAATCATTGGAAACCTTGGTGGGCCCACCTGGGTTCGAACCAGGGACCTTCCGGTTATGAGCCGGTGGCTCTTCCAGCTGAGCTATGGGCCCATTATTAATTTTAAAATACCTGTTTTGGGACCCCTTGTCAAGGACCCGATAAATAGTTCAGAGTTAGGCGTTTAAAGTTTCTTTTTAATCCGAACTCGTCACCTCGAACTCTGTTTCCCGAATTCCGAACTAATTACTCCGAGCTGTTTTCACCCGTCCACGAATGACCGAAGCTTTTTCGAACGTGAGGGGTGGCGAAGTTTCCGTAGAGCCTTAGCTTCAATCTGCCGGATGCGTTCGCGCGTTACGTCGAAATTCTGTCCGACTTCCTCGAGGGTATGATCGGCTTTCTCATCGATGCCAAACCGCATCTTTAAAACCTTCTCCTCGCGGGGGGTTAACGTAGCCAGGACCTTCCGGGTCTGCTCCGAAAGGTTCAGGTGGACCACGGCCTCTGAGGGAGAGACGACCTTTTTATCCTCGATGAAGTCCCCTAAGTAGCTGTCTTCTTCTTCTCCGATGGGGGTGTCCAAAGAAATGGGTTCCTTGGCGATCTTTAATACTTTGCGCACCTTGTCCAGGGAAAAGTCCATGCGCTCGGCGATCTCCTCCGGCGTGGGCTCCCGGCCGATCTCCTGGACCAGGTAACGGGAAGTGCGGATCAGCTTATTGATGGTCTCGATCATATGCACCGGGATCCGAATCGTGCGCGCCTGGTCCGCAATGGCCCGGGTGATGGACTGGCGGATCCACCAAGTCGCATACGTGCTGAACTTGTACCCCCGCTGATATTCAAATTTGTCCACCGCTTTCATCAACCCGATATTCCCTTCTTGGATGAGGTCGAGAAATTGCAGGCCGCGGTTGGTATATTTTTTAGCAATGGAGACCACCAGGCGGAGATTGGCCTTGATCAATCCATTCTTGGCCAGTTCGGCTTTGGTCTCTCCGCTTTTCACGGCTTGTAGGGTGCGCTTCAGTTCTTCCACCGGGAGGTTAGACTCTGATTCTACCCGGCGGATTTTCCGCTGCGCGTTCTTGACCATCCGTTCGTATTCCTCCAGATCATCTTTCTTCAGGCCCGTTTTGCGGAGGGTTTTACGGAATTCTTCCGGGGTTTTTTTCATCGCCCGCAAAAGCCGCTGGAGTTGCTCGAGGGACATACGCGTTCGCCTCTGGACACGATTCTGGCATTCCAGAATCTCGGCCTCGGCCTTTTCCACTCGCTCCGCCAAGTCCTTGAGTTTCTGAACGATCTTGTCGATATGCTTGGTTTTGAGATTGATGTCCTTGAGCAGCGAGACGATCTTTTCTTTATTGGTCTGCTGGCGCTTTTCTTGTTGCATCTGGAAAGAAACCGTAATTTTGCTTTTCCCCAGCCTCTCCCGAATCTGGCGATTGCGTTCATCCCGCTTTTTAATCTGGTCGATTAACGAGAGAACCCTCTGAACGTTAAACTCCTCTTCCAGAAAATATTCTTCTTCCTCCAAGTCCTGGGCCAACTCCTTCGTTTTCACTTTCTTGGAACGCAGTCGTTCCCCAAACTGGATGATCTCCTTGATGGTTAACGGAGAATCCAGGACGGCATTGATGACTTCCTTCTCCCCAGCCTCGATGCGCTTGGCGATCTCCACTTCCCCTTCCCGGGTGAGCAGAGAAACTGACCCCATCTCCCGCAGGTACATGTAAACCGGATCGATTGCTTTCCCCAGTCCCTCAGCTTCTAAATCCACTTCTTCTTCGACCGGAAGGCGCTCGACTTCCTCCCGCTGCTTGCCTACCTTCACCTTATGGGCAACATCGACCACCTCAATGTCCATCTCTCCGAACATCATCATCAGATCATCGATCTGATCCGAGGATACGATGTCCGAAGGGAGAAGGTCATTGACCTCATCATAGGTCAAGAATCCCTTCTCTTTCCCCAAGCTGATTAGCTGCTTGACTTTCTCCATCTCTCCTTCTTTGGCCATAAAAATTCCACCTCTTCTTTGGCTTATGAATCGGCGTTGGGCTGGAATCTACCAGCGGCATCATCGATCCATTTTTTTTGCTCTAGGAGGAGTCGCTGCTTCCGTTTGAGCAGTTCCTTTAACCCGGAGGCACTCGCAAGGCCTTCTTTTCCCTGCTGGCTCCGGTGCCGAATTTCCTCGTCCACTTGCTGGATCTCCTGCCGAACCCGGGAAAGTTTCACTTGCTTGAGGCAGTCCCTGAGCATCCGGTCGGCATCGATCACGCTTTCCTCTGTAAGAAGTAGCTCAGAAGTTAAATCTTTTAATTCTTCATCCCCTACTTGGGTGAAGAATTCTTGAACATCCATCTTATGCTTGGTTTCCCAGAAGCGCATGATTTCCCGGGCTAATTTCTTATACCGGGGGTCGGAGAAAGCGTCCTTGCCCATGGCTTCCTCGACCGCTGGAATCACTTGACTGTGCAGGAGCATGAGCTGTAAAAGGACCCTTTCATAGGCCGGTCCCCGGGATATCCCCTGGGTTTTTTCCCCGGCTTCGGCCGCAGGAGCCTGTTTTCTCCCCAGTTGGGCGCGGATCTGGGATTCTTTCAACCCCAGTCGGCTGGCCACTCGCTCCAAGTACAAGGTCTGTTCCAGGGGGTCCTTCAGGCGATTTAAGGCCGGAAGGAGCTCCCGGACGGCTCGAACTTTCCCTTCTACTGTCCCTGTGGGGTGTCTGCGCAAAGTCTGCTCCAATAAGTAATCTATGAGGGGAAGGGCTTTGGTCAGAACCTGTTCAAATCCTTCCTTCTTTTCCTGGCGGACGAAGCTATCCGGATCAAAGCCGGTGGGCAGAGAGGCTACCCTGACCGCAATTCCTTCCTGTAAGAAAAGTTCCAAACTTCGCTGGGTGGCCTTTTGGCCGCTCTCGTCCGCATCAAAAATCAGAACGGCCTCTCGGGTATATCGCCCCAACAAGCTCAGTTGGGCGGAGGTCAAAGCCGTTCCCAAAGAAGCCACTACGTTCCGGATCCCCTCCCGGTTCAGGGAGAGAAGATCCATATACCCTTCCACGATCAATGCCGATCCCTGCTCCCGGATAGGGCCTAAAGCCATGTTCAAGCCATAAAGGGTCTGACCCTTACTGTAAACGGGGGACTCCGGCGAATTCATATATTTGGGAGAAGCCTGACTGCCACTAGCCGCAACATCATCGATAATCCTTCCCCCAAAACCGCAGACCGTGCCGCCCACATTGATTATGGGGAAAATCACCCTCCGGCGAAAACGGTCATAAAAACCAGATTTCTCGCCCGGATTTCTCCCTTCTTTCCGCGGGAGAATCAATCCCAGTCTTTCGGCCAGATTCAGGGGAACCCCTTTATTCTGGAGAAAATAAAATAGGGAATCCCAGGAAGAAGGTGCAAAGCCTAATCGATGGTCATGGATAACTTCTTCCGAGATCCCTCTTTGGGCCAAGTATCTTCTACCTTCTTCGCCCTCTTTTTGGGCAATCAGCAAGCGGTGGTAGTATTCTGCGGCGATCTCATTGATCTCGAATAACTGGGCCTTCAGGCTCCTGCGTGCTTTCTCGGCTTCAGATAATTCCCGGCTGGGGAGGGTTATTCCGTATTTTTTGGCTAATTCCTTTACAGCTTCGGGGAAGCTCAAGCTATTGGCCCGCATCAGGAAATTGAAGACATTCCCCCCCGCACCGCATCCAAAGCAATGAAAGATTCCTTTCTCTTCATTCACCGTGAAGGAAGGTGTTCTTTCCGAATGAAAGGGACAGAGCCCCAGGTAATTTTTCCCGGCCTTCTTCAGGGACACAAAATCGGAAATGACCTCTAAGATATTGGCCCGCTCCCGAATCTCAATAATTTTTCCCTCGGGAATGAAGTCCTTCATCCTTCAGTTCTGTCCTAACCCTTTTTTACCCGACCGCCGATTGGCTCTACCGATTGCCGGGGTGGGGCCGATTTCTACAACCGTCACTCCGTCTCCCCCCCGGCCCGGACTGCCGGGCAGGAATGCTTTCACAAAAATATGGTTTCTTAAGTGCTCCCGGATGGCCTGGCGAAGCCGCCCTGAACCTGCTCCGTGGATCACCTCCAATTCCTTGAGGCCTGCTAAAAACGCTTCGTCGATGGCTTTGTCCACCGTGGGAAGAGCCTCCTCCACGCGCAGGCCAATGACGTTCAATTCCCGGGCAGCGCAGGGGATTTGATAGTGAATAAAGCCAGGATGCTTTGGGGGTTTTTCTTTCTTTTTTTCTCCTGACTTCTTTACACGGCCCCCTTTTAGTTGGCTCAAAGCGTCTACTTCTCCCGAAAGGTCCGAGCGTTGCCCATTTCTTCCCTTATATTGGCCCGCTCCACCCTCTGGACTTTCCGGCAATCTCCACCGGTTGATCTTTTGCTCTTCGGCCCTGATTGCCTGCTCCAGATGGTGGACATCGGTACGACCCTTGGCTTTGAACTCGTTGATCAGCCCCCTGAGGTCTTCTTTGGCTTGCCGGACCAAGGTTTGGGCTTCTTCGCGGGCCCTGGTAAGACTACTTGCTATCTCCTTTTCGGTCTGATGCCGGAAAGCTTCGGCCTTTATCCGAGCAGCCTCCGCCTCCTGCTGCAGGCGATCCCATTCCTGTCGCTTTGTTTCCATCTCTCTCTGGGTCTGTTCCAAACTCTGGAGCAGCTCCATCACCTGGCGATCTCCTTCGCCAAGATAATCTTTCGCTTTTTTGACCAACTCGGGAGGGAAGCCCCATTTTTCTGCCATGGGAAGAGCATAACTCTCACCCGGACGGCCATAGATTAGCCGGTAAGTCGGGCGGAGCGTCCCGGCGTCAAACTCCACCGAAACATTCATCAAGTCGGGGTGGTGCGCGCCGTAGGCTTTAAGCAAATGGAGATGCGTGGTGATCACGGTTTTTGCTCCCCGCTCGCGCAGCGTATCGATTAAAGCCATGGTTAACGCTGCCCCCTCACCTGGATCTGTCCCTCCCCCCACTTCGTCTAAAAGGATGAGGGAAGATTTATCCGCCGCCTTAACGATCCTGGCGGCTGTTTGTACCCAAGCTGAAAAAGTACTCAAGTTATCCTGCAGGCTTTGTTCGTCGCCAATATCCGCAAAGATATTGCGAAATACAGCCACTTCACTTCCCTCGGCTGCAGGAATGGGGATTCCACATTGAGCCATTAGGGTCAAGAGTCCCAGAGTCTTCAGGGCTACGGTTTTCCCTCCTGTATTGGCGCCGGTGATCACGAGAGTACTCTTGCCGTTATCCAGATGGAGATCGATGGGCACAACTGCTTGGGGTTCAATCAGGGGGTGGCGGGCGTTGGGTAAGCGCCAATAACCCTGCTCGTTGAGCAAAGGAATCGTTCCTTTCATGGCTCGGGCATATTTGGCCTTGGCCATAACCAGGTCCAGGCGGCCAAGAATTTCTACAGCTCGGATGACCTCGCCCCTTTGCTCCCGGACTAAGGCTGTCAGTCGGAGGAGAACGCGTCGTTCTTCTTCCCTTTCATCTTTTACGAGCAAATTCAATTCATTGTTTTCCTCTACAGTAGAAAAAGGTTCGATGAAATAGGTGGCCCGGGATTGGGACTGATCGTGAATAATTCCCGGCAGGATGTTTTTAAACTCTGATTTTACGGCAACTACATAGCGTTCATTGCGTAGGGTGACGATTTGATCTTGGAAGATCTTGCGGAGATTTTCCCGTTCCCATAGCGCTTCTAAGGCGTTGCGGATCCGGCTACGAATCCGGGAGATCTCTTTGCGGAGGCGCCGGAGTTCTGGGCTAGCGGAATCTAGTATTTCCCCCCGGGGGCCAAGGGCGGATTGCAGGTCCGCATACAGGTTCTTGAATTCAGGGATTTCCTCCATCCATTGCTGCAATCGGGGATGATGAACACGGGTGTTGCCCAGGAATTGTTTAACCCTGCCAGCGGCACCCAGAGTACTCCTCAGGGGAAGGAATTCTCCGGGAAGGAGGCAGGATCCCTCAGGGTGAATTCTCTGTAACAGGGGCCGCACTTCATGGACCCCTTCCATAGGGATGTCGCCTTCTTCTTGCAGAAGGGCGGAAGCTTCCGCCGCCTGCCGCAGGAGGGTCTCAACCTCGCCTCTTTCCCTGGACGGGCCCAGAGTGAGGCAGAGGTTTTGCCCTACCTCCGACGAAGCATAATCCTTTAAATTTTGCACGAACCGATGAAATTCTAAAACGCGGAGCGCACGCTCCTCCATGAACTTGCCTCAGGCTTCCGGCGCAAATCCTCCCCTGGCCTTCTCGACCTTAATGAGATGGACCCGAGGTTGATTTCCCATTGCAGTGGGGTCCAGAGTAAACGGCGAAAGATGATCGATGATCGTGGAGTGAGGGCTGGAAAACGTGTGTTTGACCCCCTGCTCGTCGCGGCCGAAATAAAACGGGCGCTGCGACCAAAGGAGTTGGTTTCTCGCTAACGCGAAAGAAAAAGTTAAAACCCTCTCCCTGCATCCACTCTTGCCAAACGATCGCAGGGTCCTGGGATAATAAGAAGATGATCGGTCAAAGGGGAATTCTTAACTCGCCAGTTTAGATAATTTTTGCTTGACAATCTCGCTGACAATTTTTCCTTCAGCCCGGCCAGAAATTTTGGCCATAACCGCTTTCATGACCTTGCCCTGATCTTTCATCCCGGTGGCGCGGGTTTCTAAGAGGACTTGGTCGATGAGTACCTCGATGGCGGACTGGGAAAGGGGCTGAGGAAGATAAGTCTGGAGGAATTGGAGTTCTGCTTCTTCCTTCTCCACCAAATCTTGCCGTTGGCCTTCTCGAAAGAGTCGAATGGATTCTCGCCGCTGTTTGACCAGGGTCGTAATGGTCTCCATCACCTCGGCATCTGCCAGTTCCTTCTTCTTACCGCTGACTTCCCGCTTCTTGATCTCGGTCCGAAGAAGGCGTAGCGCCGAAAGTTTTCGTTCATCCCGAGCTTTTAACGCCTCGTTGAAATCTTTCGAGATTTGTTCTTTGAGCATCATGCTTGATTACTCGTCATAAATCCGCATGCGCTTCATGGCCCGCTTGCGCGCGGCCAGGGCTTTTTTCTTCCTCTTCACGCTGGGCTTTTCGTAATGCTCCCGCTTGCGGATTTCCGAAAGAATCCCGGCCTTCTCGCACTGCTTTTTAAACCTTTTTAGGGCATTTTCGAAGGATTCACCTTCTTTAACTTTGACCCCCGGCATTCATTTTCCCCTCCCTCCCAAACCAATGTTAATTTTTACTAATTATTAATCATTTCATCACAAGAAACGAGAAATAAATTGATAATCCTGGATGAGTCATTTTTTCAATGCTGGGTGTACCTTTTTATCTCATGTCGCGGTGTGAAAAAATTTAAAAACCTATAAAATCAACCCCTCGCCGATCCATCAGAATATGTAAGGATTAAATTTTTATAATAATCTTCATTATCAAAAAAGTCAATTATTTTTTTTGGTTTCTGTAATTCAGACAGTGGAGAGCAGTTGTTAGGGGGGGGGGGCAGGAGGTGGGTTATTAAATAACCTACAGATTTATATAGGCCAAGAAAAAAATCGCAAGTCCTACGCGAAAATGTTTTTAAAGGCGAATGGAAGCCTTACTCTGATGGGTTTTCGAGAAAAGCTTTTTTACTGTCTGAATTGCAGCAAAAATTTTTCAATGAAAGAAAAAGGGGAGCATTCTCTGCCCTTATAAAAAGACCTGCGCAGGTTGCCCAAAAGGTTTGACGCCGGAATCATTTCCCGAGTATTATATATGCTCAAAGCCTGGGAAGCGTTAAAAAAATCATTCCGGCGGGCAAGAAGATGGGTGAAAGGTTTGATCGTCTAAAAAAATTTCTCCATGATTTCTTCGTGGGCATGGCTTATTTTGAGATTGAGCAAACGGCCCGGCACGAGAAGCTTGCCCGCCATGATCTTTTTATGTTTCTCACCTTTGGAGATTTGCTCGGCGTTCCCCTCTTGCCGCCCTTCTATTCTCTGCGGATTTTGCCCTACGTGCTTCCAGCCCTTGATTCCTGGAAGAGGAGAATGCTGCGAGAACATGACCTAACAGAGGTGAAGTCCCTTTGACTTCCCGCATGGCTCAGAAGATCTATGGATGGTTTTTTGACGGGAGGGAGAAATGGCTTTGATAACCCGCTTCGGTGTGTCGATCGAGGAGAGTTTGCTCAATAATTTTGACCGCTTGATTTCCCGCAAAGGATATCAGAACCGATCCGAAGCCCTGCGGGACCTGATCCGGGAAAGTCTGGTTCAGGAAGAATGGGAAGAAGGAAAGAAAGAAACCGTAGGAACCATTGCTATCGTTTACAGTCACCATACCCGGGAACTTTCCCGAACTTTAACGGAAATGCAGCACCGGTACTATCAGTCCATTCTCTCCACCCTCCATATCCATTTGGATGAGCACAATTGTCTGGAGGTTTTGGTGGTCAAAGGGAGAGGAGAAGATATCAAAAAGATCAGCGAGCGCCTGATCGGGACGAAAGGGGTAAAGCACGGCAAGCTTTCTCTGACCACCACAGGGCGAGATCTGGGGTGAAAGAGGAATAAAAGACTTGACAAGTGTGTTACATTTTTTTAATATGTGTTACCAAAATCAAAAAGAAAATAGCTGCGCCGGAAGAACTGGAAGTTTGAATCAGGCCGGCGTAAGAACCAGAGGGTAAGACCGGTGGCTACCAATCGGGAGCCGATGAAAGAGAGAAGGGAAAATTTTAGCGGATTCCCACGGCCAAAACGAGAACGGATCAAGGAATAAAATTTTTTGTTCGTAAGTAGCACGATATTTTAAAAAATAGTACTATTAAAGCATCCTTATAAAGGAATCTGCCGCCTAAGATAAATGGAGAGGGAAAATGAAAAAATTAGGGATTTTATTCATAGCCCTAATAAGTCTTTGGACCCTTACGCCTTCCGCCGCTTTTGGGGGAAGGCCTTTAGTCACGGAGGATGCCGGGACGGTGGAGAAGGGTTTTTATGAGTTAGAACTGGCCTTGGATTATTCGCGGGATAACAACCGTGATAAAAATTACATTCCTTCGGCCCAACTGGCCTATGGCCTCACCGACCGGGCGGAAGTGGCCTTGGCCGGTAGTTACCTCTTCAAAGACAATCATGAGGGCGGTCGGGAGGATGGTTGGGGCGATGTGACGGCCTACCTCAAATATCGGATCTGGGGAGAAGGGGAAAATTATCCGGCCTTTTCCCTCAAACCTCAGGTCAAAATTCCTACTGCGGATGAAAATAAGGGGCTGGGCTCCGGAAAAGCGGATTACGGGTTGACCGCTGTCTTCAGTAAATCCTTCACGGGTTTGAACTTGCATTTCAACGCGGGATATACCTGGATTGGAGAGAAGGGGGCTACGGATGAGCTCACCCTTACCCTGGCTGGTGAGTATGAGGTGATACAAGGGCTACTTGCGGTAAGCGAGATAACCTATACGAATAATTTTAACTCCGCCAGGAAGGATGATCCAGCCAGCATTCTCCTGGGCTTGCAGGTACCGGTTGGCAAAGTGCAGTTGGACACGGGTCTGTCCTTAGGTCTGAACACCGCTGCCCCGGATTATGCCTTGACTATGGGAGTGACGATTAAATTTCATTAAAATCCAAATTGGGAAGAGACGACCCGCATCTTATCTAAATGACTTGTTAGTTTCCATCCGGAAACCCCCTCTCCCCTTGCGGGAGAGGGCTAGGGTGAGGGGGGTTAAAATGGAAGCCTTATTAATTTTAAGCCATTATCACCCCCACCCTTCCCTCCGAAAGGGGAGGGGAAAAGTCGGGTTCCCGGATCAGAACAAAATAGCTCTGAATGTTGGGCAATATTTCTTTCGGCGAGAAGGGAGTTTGTATGCACATTCCGGATGGATACCTGGGGCCCCAGACCTACGGCGTTCTCTATGGTATAATGGTTCCGCTTTGGGCCTTGGCCTCCAAGCTTGTGCGTCGCACCTTACGACAGCGCCAGGTCCCTTTTCTGGCCCTGGGAGCGGCCTTCAGCTTCGTGGTCATGATGTTTAACGTTCCCATTCCGGGAGGGTCCACCGGTCATGCCGTTGGGGGAGTGATCGTGGCTATTCTTCTCGGTCCATGGGCAGCTTTAATTGCCATTTCCATTGCCCTGGTCATCCAGGCTTTGCTCTTCGGCGATGGGGGAATTACAGCCATCGCGGCCAACTGTTTCAACATGGCCTTCGTGATGCCCATGGTAGGGTATTGGGTTTACCGCCTGATCGGCCAAGGGGCGCCGGCAACATCCAGGCGCAAGTGGATCGCCGGGGCCGTGGCCGGATACGTCGGCTTGAACGTGGCGGCTTTGACCACGGCTGTCATGTTCGGCATACAGCCCTTTCTGGCCAGAGGCCCCGATGGAAGGCCTTTGTATTTTCCCTACCCTCTGGAGGTGGCCGTGCCGGTGATGGCTGCCCAGCATCTTCTGTTATTCGGATTTATCGAAGCTGTACTCACAGCCTTTCTGGTCATCTACTTCCAGCGTTCTGACCCTTCCATGCTGGAGCCAATCAGGAGGATCCAATGAAGGGAACAAACAAACTCTGGTGGGGGCTGGTCCTCTTAGTTATCCTTTCACCCATCGGCCTCATCCTCCCTGAAATATTCAAATCAGGCCCGGCCTGGGGGGAATGGAGTCTGGAGGAAATTGAAAAGATGGTGGGCTATGTTCCTGCTGGATTAAAAAAATTGGCGGATCTATGGTCTGCTCCTGTGCCCGACTATAACCTAAAAAATTGGGAGGGCCAGGGATTGACTAAATCCAGCCTTGGCTATATTCTTTCGGGTGTTCTGGGGGTTGGAATCATTGTCCTGGTTACGTTCATTTTGGGAAAAATAATAAGCAAGAAAGATGGCCAGTAGTCAAAAAACATTTTTCAAGGTTGCTGATTTTCATCATCGCCTGTATAATCGCGTTGGATTAAAAGAGATTATCCAACCCCTCTCACCCCCTGGGTGAGAGGCCCAGAAATTGTAACCGGAATGCATCCTTGAAAGGAGGCCCTCATGGCCATTAAAACCCGCGCCGAGTATCTTGCTTCTTTGAAGAAGCTTCGCCCTAACGTGCATAAATTCGGTGAAAAAATTGATGATGTAACCACCCATCCGGCCACTCGGCGGGTAGTGGAAAGCCACGCCCGGGCGTATGATGGGGCGAACGACTCTGGGCGTTCCAGCCTTTTCACCACCACTTCTGCCCTCACCGGAGAGAAGATCCATCGTCACAACTCGCTCATGCAATCTGCCGAGGATGTGATCTTTAACTCTAAGTTCAAACGCGAAATGTACCGGCTCACTGGCACCTGCACAGGAGCTCTTTGCGCAGGCTGGAATGGTATGAATACCCTGTGGGCAGTGACTCATGAGGTCGATGGCGCCTTGGGGACGGACTATCACGACCGTTTGCAGAAATGGGTTCTTCAGGCTGAATCCGAAGGATGGACCATCGCCGGAGCTTTAACCGATGCCAAAGGCAATCGCAGCCTGAAGGCTTCCCAGCAGTCTGACCTCGATTCCAACCTTAGAATTGCCGCAGTAAGAGAAAACGGCATTGTCCTCAGAGGGGCGAAATTGATGATCTGCGGCGTGGCCGCCAGTAATGAAATCTTTCTCCTGCCCGGC
>Ga0184636_1000241_pt1 | contig 13414 bp, 14 predicted proteins | sample PLM3_60_b2_FD_133164 | JGI IMG/M metagenome (GOLD analysis project Ga0184636, IMG submission 133164) | Groundwater sediment microbial communities from an aquifer in East River, Colorado, USA - PLM4_90_b2 | ecosystem: Environmental > Terrestrial > Soil > Riparian zone | place: USA: East River... | reverse complement strand
GAGTAAATGTCGTAATTGAAAAAATTCATAGACAAAAAAAATCTTCATCAATTTAGCCTTGTGGGCGGATGGCCTTCCCGAAGGGAGGGAGTAAATGTCGTAATTGAAAAAATTCCTAGACAAAAAAAATCTTCATCAATTTAGCCTTGTGGGCGGATGGCCTTCCCGAAGGGAAGGAGTAAATGTCGTAATTGAAAAAATTCCTAGACAAAAAAAAATCTTCATCAATTTAGCCTTGTGGGCGGATGGCCTTCCCTTCGGGAAGGTCGGGATGGGCTTTTCCTCGGGTGGAGGACTGGGGTTTTACAACCCCGAATAATAATCATAACCTCTCTCAAACCAATAATCAGGCGGCCGTTTGTTATCAAAGTAAATAGTACCAATACGCTTGAGATGTTTAATTCCGTATTTAACAGGAATGATTAACCGGAGAGGATAGCCTTCTTTCATCGGTAAAGGCTGGCCATTCAATTCATAACATAATAAGGTTTGCGGGTGCAGAGCGCTCGGCATATCAATGCCCACATAATATTCTTCATCGGGGGTTTTAAGGCCCACGAAATTCATACCGGCTTCATCGTTCAAGCCATAGGCTTTTATAAAATCAGAGAACTTAACTCCGGCCCAGTGTGTGATCTGGCTCCAGCCTTCAATGCATTTAAAATTAAAAACAATATCCGTTTTGGGAAGTTTTTTAAGATCATCTAATTTCAATTTGAGTGAATCGCCATTTTTTTTGATCACATATAATTCCCAGGTGGCGGGATCAAAATCCTTACCCATGCCCACATCACCATTAAATCGTACATTTTTAAGTGCTGCTGAAACAGGATAGGTCTTTGTGAGATGATTTTTTGAAAATACTTTGCCAAAAACAGCTTCATTCTTGTTGAGTACATTTCTTAAGGGTTGTTGAATGCCGCCTTGAATACCTCCATCCATGGGCTGGTGCCTCAGCCATTTCCAGGCCCAGACACAACCGGCGAAAAAAAGAAACAGAAAAAAGAAAGAAGTGATCGTCTTCTTTACGATGAATTCATCAACGGTTAATTTTTTATTGTTTCTGAAAAGATTTGTAACAAAGTTTGCCATATGGTTTAATTTTTATTCACTCCCACTGGTCCCGATAGCTATTGGGATCGGGGTCGGGGTCGGGATCACGGTTCACGTCAGTATTTATTTCTTCAGATTGTTTTGGTCGATCTGATTGAGCTGCTACTTCTAATTGTGGTTGCTCTGATGGAATTATTGCCACTTCCACTTGTGTTGGTGCATTCTGAATTTTTTGAACTTCAAATCCTGTAACCATGGCACGGAAATTATTCCAGCCCGCAATAATTACCTGTATAATATGGATCAAAAAGAACAGAACATAACCGATCGTTAATACAAAATGAATGATCCTCGACAATTTATATCCGCCAAACAGCCAGCAGAGCCAGTTTAATTGTACAGGTTTATAAATAGCAAGTCCTGTAAGAATGGAACCAATACCCATTATGATGATGGCTGTATATGCTATTCTTTGCGCAGCATTGTATTTATCCTGTGGCGGTGCCGTTTTCCTGATGTGAAGATCGTGCAGCAACACCAGCCAGGCTTCTTTCCATGATCGTCTGTTGGGTACAAGATACCTCCACTCTCCTGAAAAAATAGTATAGAGCACATAAAGAATACCATTAAAAAAGAACAACCACATGAATACGAAATGATAGGCCATCCCTTCGGCTAAGCGAAAAGGGATATGAAAGAGATCATAAAAAGATTGGGGAAAGAATTTGACAAGGGTTTTATCGCCGAAACCAATTTTGTAAACATCGTTGGCCCAGTAAATAAGGAGGCCGCTCCAGATCATTACACCTAAAACCGGGAAGTTTATCCAGTGAAACCAGCGGATTGCCAGCGGATGTTTCTTTACTATTTTTTTCATTCAGTCGCCTGCATTTCGTTGAGTACCAGGATTTAAATTACAAATAAAAAAGCCGGCCTCCAAAACTGGAATGCCGGCTGGTTTGCCCTGCACATACGAACATATTTCAAAATATATTTAGACGGATTATACTACATACGGCCATCATTTTTTTTTAGATTGCGGATTGAAAATATTTTTTTAAAAAAATTCAGCGACCCGGGTTGAGTTGCCAAATTTTGGATAACCAATGGTTTAATAATTATTCAGGCAGAACCACATGATCAATTACATGAATAACACCATTGCTTTGATAGACATTTTTAATAATAACAATAGCCCATTCGCCATTCTCGTCTTTCAAAACGATCTTATTGCCCTTCATGGTTGCCCGTAACTTACCACCGGAAACCGTTGTGAGTTCAGCCATGCCATTACCGGCCTTGATCTTTTCAGCGAGAGCCTTACTATCCCAACTGCCTGCTATCACATGGTAAGTGAGAATTTTGGTAAGCTTCGCTTTATTTTCGGGTTTTAATAAAATTTCAACTGTACCTTTTGGCAGCAGGTTAAAGGCGTCGTTTGTTGGAGCAAATACGGTAAATGGACCAGGACCTTGCAGGGTTTCTACCAGCCCGGCAGCTTTTACAGCAGCTACTAACGTGGTATGGTCTTTTGAATTCACAGCATTTTCGATAATATTTTTTGAGGGATACATGGGTGCTCCACCTACAGCAACTGTTTTTTCCGACGCCATTTTACCCTGGCCGAAAGAAACGTTCAGAAGTAATATTGAGAGGAGCATCATGCCCAGGGTTTTAATCTGTTTCATAATTTGATTTTGTTTACTGAATTTTTTTGTTTTTAATTTTACCCTGTTATCAGGTAGGATTCGCATGCGGACAACGAATACAAATACGGAGAACAAGAATGAATCAGATTGCCACCCGGAATTTTTTTTGAGAAATAAATACTTGTCTAATTTTGAAACCATTCACTCATTTTTTACGTAAACAAAAATTTTTATGGCTTACTGGCTGGTAAAATCAGAACCTTCGTCATACAGTTGGGAACAACTGGAAAAAGACAAGCAAACAGAATGGACCGGTGTCCGCAATTATGCTGCGCGCATTCATTTGCGGGCAATGAAAAAAGATGAGGAGGTCCTATTTTATCATAGCAATGAAGGATTGGAAATTGTTGGCATTGCCAGGGTTGCAAAAGAAGCCTACCAGGATCCGACAACAAAAGAAACGGCCTGGGTAGCGGTTGACCTGAAGCCTTACAGGAAATTAAAGAAGCCGGTATCACTGGATACCATTAAAAATAATAAGAAGCTAAAAGATATGGCATTGGTCAGGATCGGTCGTTTGTCTGTGCAACCTGTAACAGAAAAAGAATGGGAAGTGATCATGGAGTTGGCGGGGGAGAAGTAAGTCTATAATTTTGGTTGAAGGTTGAAATTTTATTCGTTATTACTCATCTTCAAAAAAAATACATTCCTGTTTGTCATCTCCTCCTGTCAATGAACTAAAACGTACACTTACCCCTGTCATGCTATGGGGTTTAGGAGTAGGCTATGTTATATCAGGTATGTATTTCGGCTGGAACCTGGGATTGGAGAAAGGTGGCACATTGGGTCTGGCTGTTGCCACATTTTTTATCATCACATTGTATGCAACATTTTCTTTCAGCTATTCCGAACTGGCCTGTGCCATACCTAAGGCAGGCGGAGCTTTTGATTATGCCAATCGTGCACTCGGAAAAAATATTGGATTCATTGCCGGCATGGCGCAAAATATAGAATTCATTTTTGCACCTCCTGCCATTGCGTTTGCCATCGGTGCTTATTTCAATTTGTTTTTTCCGCAACTACCCGTGCTTGCTATTGCCATTTTTGTGTATATAATATTTACTGCTTTAAATATATATGGTGTAAAGGCAGCAGCAAGTTTTGAATTAGTGATCACTATCCTTGCGGTCGGAGGATTATTGTTGTTTGCCGGAATGACCTTGCCGCATGTTACCATAAAAAATTTACAACACAATGCAATGCCCCGGGGATGGCAGGGCATGTTTGCATCCATCCCTTTTGCCATCTGGTTTTTTCTTGGCATAGAAGGAGTAGCCAATGTAGCCGAAGAGACGATTCATCCTCAGCGTACTATTCTTTTCGGATTCGGTTCTGCGATTCTCACCCTGGTGCTCTTATGTGTACTCACTTTCATCAGTTCTGTTGGTGTGTCGGGTTGGGAAGCCATTGTTTATAAAACCGACGGTACCACTTCAGATTCACCGCTCCCAATGGCTATGGAGCATATCGTAGGTAATAATAACTGGCTTTATGATTTGCTGATCATTATCGGGCTGTTCGGATTGGTAGCCTCTTTTCACGGTATCCTGCTGGCAGCAGGAAGATCAAGTTTTGAATTTGGCAGAGTAAAATTTGCTCCTGCTTTCCTGGGAAAAATTCATTCCCGTTTCCAAACACCTGCCATTGCCTTGCTTGTAAATATGGCCATCGGTATCATTGCTTTATTGACAGGTAAAACTGCGGAAATTATTACCATTTCTGTTTTTGGAGCATTGACCCTGTACATTGTTTCTATGATCTCATTGTTGAAGCTTCGGAAAAATGAACCGCAATTGTCCCGGCCTTTCAAAGTTCCTTTGTATCCTTTTTTTCCCATTACTGCGTTGGTTATTGCCCTGTTTTCTTTTATTGCGATGACAATTTATAATGTTAAACTGGCACTGATCTATTTTTTGATCCTGGGGTTGTGCTTTATTCTCTTTAAGGTATTCAAAAAAGAAAACCTTCCGGAATAATTTGTAAATTTTCTTCTTAAAGCCTGTGTATGACAACGAAAGAAATTATTCAGTACTCAAAAGAACATCCTTCCGGTAAAGTAAAGATCGCTTTTACTGATATAGATGGCATATTGAGAGGGAAATATATTTCCACAGAAAAATTTCTTTCAGTCGCAGACAATCATATTGGTTTTTGTGATGTGATCTTTGGATGGGATGCAGGCGATGTCACCTATGATAATGTACAATATACCGGCTGGCATACAGGTTATCCTGATGCGAAGGGAAGAATTGATCTTTCTACGTTCAGAAAAATTCCATGGGAAGATGATCTTCCGTTTTTCCTGGGAGAATTGTTTGATACAAAAGGAAGGCCCTCTGATGTATGCCCAAGACAGTTGGTAAAAAAACTGGCGAATGTTGCTGCAAAATCAGGATACAAACCTTATTTCTCACAGGAGTTTGAATGGTTCAATTTTGCCGAAACTCCTCAAACTGCCAACACAAAACAATTTAAAAATCTTACACCACTCACTCCGGGGATGTTTGGTTATTCCATTTTGCGCAGCAGTCTGGAGAATCCTTATTTCACCGATCTTTTTGAATTGCTCAGAAAATTCAATGTACCGCTCGAAGGAATTCATACAGAGACAGGACCTGGTACTTATGAAGCGGCTATTGTTTACGCCGATATTATTGAAGCTGCCGACAGGGCTGTTTTATTTAAAACTGCTGTTAAAGAAATTGCTTACCGGCATGGCATTATGGCCACCTTTATGGCAAAGATCAATGAAAATCTTCCTGGTTGTGGCGGGCATGTTCATCAAAGTTTATGGGATAAGGCAGGCGGAAGAAATCTTTTCTATGATGAAAAAGATAAAATGAAAATGAGCGGCCTGATGAAAAGCTACGTGGCAGGTCAGTTATATTGCTTGCCGCAGATCCTGCCGATGTATGCTCCCACGATAAACAGTTACAAAAGATTGGTTGAGGGAGCATGGGCGCCCACCACACTCACATGGGGAATGGATAACAGGACAGTTGCGTTAAGGATATTATCCGGCAGCAACAAGTCCTGTCGTTTAGAAACAAGGGTGATCGGATCAGATGCTAATCCTTACCTGGCCATGGCTGCCTCATTGGCCTCGGGATTATATGGGATAAAAAATAAACTAAAGTTGAAACAACCTGCCACGACAGGAAATGGTTACAAAGACTATTCAAACGGCATACTTCCTGCCAATTTGAATGAAGCCACTCAGGCAATGAAACAATCAGCTGTAGCAAACGAAATATTGGGTTCAACATTTGTTGAACATTTTACACAAACGAGAGAGTGGGAGTGGAGGCAGCATTTGAAAGCAGTGACTGACTGGGAGTTGAAAAGATATTTTGAGATCATCTAAAGCCTAAGAAATAAATCACGATAAGAAAAAAAACAAATCACAATGAGAAAAAAACAAATCACAAGAAACAAATAACAAAAAAAGAAAAGGCAAAAAGAAAACAAAAAACAAATTCAGGAAGCTGGAAAATCAAAATAAAATATACGATCTGGAGGAAAGGACAGTTTTATTTGCTGAAAGAGTAAGAAACTTTTGTATGAAATTGCCAAAAAATGCAGTTAATGCTGAATATATACCACAATTAATAAGGGCAGGAAGTTCTCCGGGTGCCAACTATATTGAGGCTAATGAAAGTATCGGTGATAAGGATTTTAAAATGAAGATTAAAACGTGCAGAAGAGAATCAAAAGAATCAGCATATTGGTTACGCCTTGTAATTACCGGTGGTTCTGCTGAACAGGAAAATGAAAGAACTTATTTGCGTCAGGAAGCTAAGGAGTTTATACTCATATTTACAGCAATTCTGAAAAAGAGAGAATAATTATTATATAAAAATCTCAAATTCCAAGAAACAAATCACAAAGAAAAAAAACAAATGACAAGAAACAAATAACAAAAAAAGAAAGCGCAAAAAGAAAACAAAAAACAAATTCAGGAAGTTTGAAAATCAAAATAAAAATGAAATCAAGTTATATCCAGGAAAAGAAAGGGCCGGGGCAAGTTTTAATTTTTGTATTTTTTATTTTAATTTATTTGACTTTTGTTTTTTGAGATTTGGAATTTTTATTCCTGCTTATTTGGTTCTTGTTTTTTGAGATTTGGGATTTTATTATTGAATAAACCAACAAAATAATAATGACATTCGACAAAATCTATCAATACAATTTCCCAACAACAATCCGTTTTGGAGCCGGATCTAGTAAAGAATTGGGAGATTACCTTATTAAAAATAATCTATCAAAACCCCTGATCGTTACAGACGCTACGGTATCCCAACTGGATTTTTTCAAAGAGATCATTAATGATCTAAAAAAAAAGAATATATCTGTAGAAGTATTTCATGAGATTCATAAAAACCCCGTGAAATCGGATGTTTACAAGGGAACTGAAGTATATGACGACACCGGCAGGAACGCCATCATAGGAATAGGAGGGGGTGCGGCATTGGATGTTGCCAGGGCCGTTGCATTAAGAGTAAATCACCGCGATGATCTTTTTAAATACGATGATCTGATCGGTGGTGATGTATATGTCACCAATGATGTTCCTCATTTTATTACTATTCCTACTACAGCAGGAACGGGAAGTGAGGTAGGGAGAAGTGCGATCATTGCTGATGATGAGACTCATCAAAAAAGAATTCTTTTTTCACCGAAACTCCTGGCTAAAATAGTTTTTGCCGATCCATTGCTTACAATGGAACTTCCGCCGTTTATTACAGCCGCTACAGGGATGGATGCATTGACCCATAATATGGAAGCCTACCTGGCAAAAATGCCGCATCCGCTTTGCGAAGGAATTGCACTGGAAGGAATTTCATTGATAAGTCTATCGCTGGAGAAAGCCGTCAACAATCCTGATCCCGAATCAAGAAGTAAAATGCTGATCGCTTCCCTGATGGGAGCAGTGGCGTTTCAAAAAGGATTGGGAGTGGTACATTCTTTAGCGCATCCGTTATCCTCACTGCTTGATACACATCATGGCCTGGCAAATGCGGTAAATATTCCTTATGGTATGGAATTTAATATTGAAGGGTTTGAAAATAAATTCAGAAGAATAGCGAGAGCACTGGAACTGAAAGAAGAAACCGGGGAGGCAGTGGTAAAATATTTGTTTGATCTTAATTCAAAAATCAATATACCGCACAAGCTAAGTGAAATTGGAGTAAAGCAGGACCATATCGAGACATTGGCCGATCTGGCTATTGCAGATTTTGCCCATCCCAATAATCCAAAACCAGTGAGCAGGGAAAATTTCAGGCAACTTTATAATAAGGCATTGTAGAAATACTCAAAAATGAAAATTGGTCTGACATATACTTATTCTGAAAAAAAACATCAGAATTATGTAAAATGGCTCGAAAACCATGGAGAGATAGAAGTCATTAAACTTGATGTTATGGATAATAACTTGGATCAGCTCGCAAATTGCGATGGCTTAGTAATGTCAGGAGGTAGGGATATTCACCCAAAGTTTTATAAGAGCAAGAAATTGGATTACCGTGAAGCCAAAGATTTTGATGAAAACAGAGATCAATTTGAAATATCTGCTTTCAAATTAGCACAGGAAAAACAAATTCCTGTATTAGGTATCTGCAGAGGCATGCAATTAATCAATTGTATTTTAGGTGGTAATTTGAAACAAGACCTTGGTAAAGCTTTGAATAAAATTCATCGATTTGAAACAAATGATAAGGCACATGGATTAAATATTGAGTCTAATACCACAATAAGTAAAGCACTCCAAGTTGAACGATGCGTTGTAAATAGCGCTCATCATCAAGCGATAAAAAAAATTGGGAAGGGACTAAAGGCTAATTGTAAATCGGATGACGGCATTATTGAGGGGATTGAATGGGACGATCCTTCTGGCAAGTCATTCCTTCTAGCGGTACAATGGCACCCCGAAAGAATGTTCGGGTTTCATTTGGAGAATTCCCCTGTAGCAAAAGCAATCAGGGAGAGATTTATCGAAGAAATAAAAAAATCAATCGCCAATAAAAAATGAAGATCATTAATCCTGCCACGGAAGAGATCATTAAAGAAGTTGAGGAAGACAGTCAACAAACGCTTAAAGAAAAATTTCGATTGCTCAGGTCTGCGCAACCGGCCTGGCAAAATATATCGTTACAGGAAAGAACAGGAATATTGAAAAATTTTTCTGATCTGCTAAAAGAAAATATTGAACAACTGGCAACAGTTTTAACATCAGAAGTAGGCAAGCCTCTACGGCAATCCCGCAATGAAATTAACGGCGCAAGGACAAGAATAAAATGGCTTACCGATAATGCAGAGAAATATTTATCGGATGAGATCATGAGCAGCGGATCCGATAGCTATCGGATTGGCATGGAAGAAAAAATTTCTTATGAGCCGCTTGGTGTCATCTGCAATATCTCGGCATGGAACTATCCTTATCTCGTAGGCATCAATGTTTTTGTGCCCGCATTGCTGGCGGGCAATGCAGTAATGTATAAACCTTCGGAGTATGCTAGCCTGACGGGACTGGAAATAGAGAAATTGCTGAAGCAGGCCGGTGTTCCCTCAACTATTTTTCAAATAGCGGTTGGTGCAGGCAGCATCGGTGAGTTATTACTCGAACTTCCTTTTGATGGGTACTTTTTTACCGGCTCCTATAAAACAGGGAAATATATTTATGAAAAGCTTGCTCCGAAAATGATTCCTTGTCAATGTGAAATGGGCGGTAAAGACCCTCTCTATGTTGCGGATGATATTGCAGATATAAAAAAAGTAGCAGCCGCCACAGCCGACGGAGCTTTTTATAATAATGGACAAAGTTGTTGTGCTGTAGAAAGAATTTATGTTCATCAAAAAGTATATGACCGCTACATCGATGAATTTGTAAAAGAAGTGAAGTCGTGGAAGCCTGGTTTACCCACTGAAGAAGGAATTTATATCGGCCCCCTGAGCAGGAAGGAACAACTGGCGGTTTTAGAAAACCAGGTTGCTGATGCAGTCAGTAAAGGAGCCACTATTCTTACCGGTGGAAAAAAAATAAATAGCAAGGGATATTTTTTTGAGCCCACCGTATTAGTTAATGTAGATCACAGCATGGCGGTAATGAAAGATGAATCCTTTGGACCTGTTATCGGCATCATGAAAGTAAAGGATGAAGCCGAAGCGATACAATTAATGCAGGATACCGAATATGGATTAACATCGGCTGTTTATAGTGCTGATAAGAGCAGGGCCGAAAATATACTAAGGCAAATAAATGCCGGCACCGGTTATTGGAATTGTTGCGACAGAGTCAGTGCTGCCTTGCCCTGGAGCGGGAGAAAACATTCAGGATTTGGTATTACACTTTCATATGCGGGCCTGCGGGCATTTACAAAACCGAAGGGCTATCATTTGAATGGTTAAGATTATGTACCCAACGACATGGCTGTTCTGAGTCTGCCTATCGGCAGACAGGCTTGTCGAAGGATCATCGTCTGTTGCGCTTGCCCGCCTATTTCCCATCCGAGTCTCACCAACACTTTGTGCATTAGCACTGGCCTCGGTATCGAACTAAAAATTATCTCTTTGTATAAATATGCGCTGGTTATCAATTTAAATTCGTACAAGAAGTTGCGAATATTTAAAAGTTATATTCAAGGCTAGACAGCAACAGTTTCCAACTTGACAAATTTGCTTTCCTTTTTTTCCCATTTTTTTCTGGTGGAAACATCAGGGAAGACGCTCACGTCTTTATTACCTTCAAAATGCAAACAACCAAAAAGAATTTCCAATGACAAAGAATTTACTTATTAACGAAATGCCTGGCAGAGAGCAGGTGAAAGTCCTGCACATTTCAAGTCTTCTTGGGTGTTTGCAGCACTGCCAGGCTATTCATTTAAATGCTTCAAAGACATGCAAACACCTGAGAAGAAAACAAAGAGCAAAAGACCTGAGGTCAGAAGCTTAAAGATCCAGCCACAGATCAGATTCAATCGCTGGACAACATCAAAAGTTCCGGAAATTAAACTTTCTGGTAACTGGCTTGAGAAATTGGGGTTTATTCCCGAGCAACGAGTCAGCATTACGACAATGAACAAGCTATTAATTATCCGCGTTGACGAATGAAATGTAAACCGTCAGCTTTATTGAAGTTGACGGTTTTTACTTCCCAGCCAAGTCTCACAAAAACTTTGTGCGTTAACCGTTGACTTAGCGTCGAACTAAAAATTGCCCTCTTGTATAAATATGCGCTGGTTATCAATTTAAGTTCATACAAGAAGTTGCGTATATTCTTTTTATTTTAATGCCAATGCAATCGCTGTCCAGTCGTATTCTGCCAATTCATTTTCTACGCTATCTTTTAAACGTTTTTGTAGTAATTTACCAAAAGGCACGTTAGCACCTACCGAAGATGCCTGCTCCAACATAAGATTTACATCTTTTAATCCAAGCCTTAAACTAAACCCTGCAGGTTGGTATGCTTTTTTTAAAAGGATATTGCCGTAATTAATATAAATAGGAGCATTGAATAGTGTTTGTGTAAGCACATTCATCCATTTGGCTGCATCAATACCGCTTTTTTCTGCAAGATGTATACCTTCTGCCATAGCTTCTATTGCAGAAATAATTAGAAGATTACTGCAGAGCTTGGCAACATTTGCTGTTTCCGGTTCATTTCCAATTTCCCATACACTCGCAGCTCCTGCTTGTTGCAACAAAGTTTTGGCTGCCTCAATAGCATGTTCATCTCCTGAAACGAGAAAAACAAGTTTTCCTGCTCTTGCTGCTTCCGGCCGTCCCATTACCGGGCTGGCGACATAATAATTATTGTATTGCCGGTGCAATGCTGACAATTCTTTTGCTGTAGCCGGCAGTATCGTACTGATACATACATGTATTCCTCCTGCTTTTAAATTGGCTGCAATGCCTTCATTGCCTGAAGTGATTTGTTTTAATGCAGCATCATCTGATACAATGCTGAAAACAATATCGCATAAAGAGGCCAGTTCTTTTACTGACTTACAAAGCACAGCGCCTTTTTCAGTTAAGCCCTGTGCCTTAGCTGTTGTGCGGTTATAAACATATAATTGTTTTGTATTCGCTAATAAATTTTCTGCAATGGGTGTTCCAAGATGACCCAACCCGATAAAACCAAGTTTCATATTCCAGTTATTAGATGTTTGAATAAACTTTTGTCTATAACAAAATTAATAACTTCAGGGTTCGCACAGTATGAATCTCATTTCAATAAACTTTCCGTAAGGTAAAATAATTCCTTTCACGCCGTGCAGGATGTTTTTTGCACCAACCACTAACTAAAATTATCTCTTGGTATAAATATGCGCAGACTATCAATTTAAATTCATACAAGAAGTTGTGTATATTTAAGAGCTGTGCGTATTATGAAAAATGAATATTAACAAAATTGAAAGCAATTGTCTATACAAAATACGGGGGCCCCGAAGTTCTACAGATCAAAGAAATAAAAAAACCTTATCCGAAGGACGATGAAGTCCTGATAAAAGTTTATGCGGTATCAATAAATGATTGGGACTGGGGCCTCCTCCATGGTGACTTCATAAATCGCCTGCTAAACGGTCTTCTGAAACCGAAGAAAAAAATACTCGGCTCCGATATTGCGGGACAAATTGAAGCAGTTGGTAAAAATGTAAACCGTTTTAAAACAGGTGATGAAGTGTATGGTGATTTGAGCGGTCACTGGGGAGGTTTCGCTGAGTATATCTGTGCCAGTGAAAAAGCATTAGCGCTGAAACCTGCCAGTATGAGTTTCGAAGAAGCAGCGGCGATACCACAGGCGGCAATGCTGGCTGTACAAGGTCTTCTTGACAGAGGGAGAATTCAACCGGGGCAAAAGCTATTAATTAATGGAGCAGGCGGAGGTGTTGGTACTTTTGCAGTGCAGATTGCCAAATTATATGGGGTTGAAGTAACTGGTGTTGACAGCACAAGTAAATTGGATATGCTGCGCTCAATCGGCTTTGATCATGTCATTGATTATACAAAAGAAGATTTTACTAAAAACGGGAAGTGTTATGACCTGATTCTTGATGTGAAAACGAATCGTTCGATGTTTGATTATGCCCGTGCATTATGCCGCAATGGAGTTTATGTCACTGTTGGAGGTTCTATCGGTCGTCTTTTCCAGGCTTTATTCCTGGCACCGTGGATTTCGTTGATCCATAAAAAGTACATACGTCTTGTTGCCCTGAAGCCAAACAAAGATTTAGCTTATATGAATGAGCTTTTCGAAACAGGTAAAGTGAAACCCGTGATAGATGGACCCTACAAGTTAGATGAGGTTCCTAAAGTATTCAGGATTTTTGGCAAAGGAGAACATAAAGGAAAACTAGTAATAACTATGTGAAGAAAAAATGCTTTCAAATATAAATATTAACCACAACCCCGGTCAATGCCTGTAAATAAATAAATGCAGGTTGCATGCATCGTTTTCACGAGGTTTCACGTAACTATTCTACTTCTCAGCCGGGCCTCACCAAAGTTTTGTGCCTTAGCCGCGGCCTCGATCCCGATAGCTATCGCATTAGCGTCAAGTTAATTTTTATGTTGTTGGTACAAATGTGTCATATTAATTCTATCAGAACGTTTATCGTAGCAGCAATGCAAAGTGATGATTTCTTTTAGAACCT
>Ga0184636_1000240_pt1 | contig 13421 bp, 9 predicted proteins | sample PLM3_60_b2_FD_133164 | JGI IMG/M metagenome (GOLD analysis project Ga0184636, IMG submission 133164) | Groundwater sediment microbial communities from an aquifer in East River, Colorado, USA - PLM4_90_b2 | ecosystem: Environmental > Terrestrial > Soil > Riparian zone | place: USA: East River... | reverse complement strand
TAGTCCGCAATATCCTGTTTCAATACCAAATGCTACGGCCGAAACATTAGCGTTATTTGGCTGGACGGGACTCAGTCTGCGTTTTTTGATAGAAATATTTCTCTTCTTTTACACCAAAGTTTGGAATAATTATTACAGGCTGCTGCTTTTTCTTTTCATGTTTCTTTACCAGTTTACAGGCAGTTTTATAACCAACGTGGCAGAATACGTGATTTGGATACTTGCCTTTACCAATGTGTTCAGGCAGTTTGACATAAAAATTAACGTGGAAAAAAATTCAGCATCAGGCTCTCATACCGGGTGATAATTTTTTCCCAGGTGTAGATCGTTTTTATTCTTTCCATATTTATTTCCTTTCGTCTCTTAATGATATTCTCGTCGGGGGAAGAATCAAGGATATCCCGGATCTCATTGTCAGAAGAAAAATAATCAGCTTCATTTTGTAAAACAGCTTCATTAAAAATATTCCTGTGCGCTGCAATATTGCAACCACAGGCCATGGCTTCGAGAAGAGAAGGATTTGTACCCCCCACTGAATGGCCGTGAAAATAAAGTTTTGAAAAATACCGGAGATTATTCAGTACATTTTTATCATAAATAGCACCGGGAAATCTTATTTTAAGGGTAGCGTATTTTTCTTCCCATTGTTTTCCGAATTTGTTCTTTGTACTGCCTATGATGATCAAAGGATAGTCCTGCCGGGAATTCAAATAACCATTGATGATCATTTCAATATTATTTTCCGGTTCCATTCTTGACACAGCCAGGTAGAACTCGCAGGGCCTCAGATCAAATTGGTTTAATAAATAAACATCCGGCGCAGTAAAAATTTCGGCTGCATAAGGAATGTAAACGGACTTCTTTTGATATGTTGCCAGGAGATGTTGCTGGATGCCGGGTGAATCCGCTACCAGGTGATCGCCATATTTTGCCGCCCATCGTTCGGCTTGCTTTATAAACAGACGGGTTAATTTTGAATATTGGGTTCTCTTCCATTCCAACCCATCCATATTGACAATATTGATCGCTTTTTTCGGCCATCGCCAATGCCAGATGGAATTGCTGGTATAACCAAGCTGTAATAACACGTCATAATTTCTTTTGCGGGCGTCGTTGATGCAATTCAGATCATAGATAAACTGGCCGGCAGCCTGCAGTTTATCTTCCCAATCTTTGCAATGAATGATATGTACAGCTTTCCATTCTTTCTCTTTGTAGGGGTGAAGACTCGAGTTGTAAACGAACACCTCATGCCCTTTTTCTGCCAGACCCACTGCAAGATGTTCTGTAAATTCTTCGAACCCGCCATAGGAATTGGGAATTCCTCTTGAACCCAGTATGCCAATTTTTAAATTCATTTTTGTAGAAAAATACCTTTTGCAATTTAAGCGGATAGCTGCCTGAATATTACTAACGTTCTTAAGGTTTCCTGATCAGCACTTAAATAATTTATTCAAAGTGAATTTGCAATGACATCTGCTTTGGCACGTGATTGCTGAAAAATTGGCAAAACAAATAAATCAATCATTATTTTGTAACCTAAGAACCAAAATTATGAAAAAGATTGCTTTCCTTTTCCCCTGCTTATTTTTTACCTTCCTTCATTTACTCAAAGGACAACCGCAAATGGGGGGCTGTATTTTATCTAACCCGATAAATCAGTTATCCCATTTTTGAGAATAGAATATTTCCTGATAATGCCACCGCGCCCCATCACTGCAGCGACAAATTCAAGAATAAATGCAAAAGGAAGTAAAAAAAGAATTGCTAAGATCAACACTCTATTCTTCTTATTTTTTAATTCATAAATGATATTCTGCCTGTATCCGAATAATTTTAGAAGACTATCTATCATACCCAAAACACCAAGATGAAATGAAAAGAATGTGGTTTGGCGGGTTACAAGACCCGATTCCCTGGCCATTTGCTCTAATTGTACAGGTGTAAAGTGACTAATATGTCGCGGGATATCTAAATGCATCCATTTACTTCCGGCTATCCGGGCTTGTAAGCTTTTAATGTTGGGAACCTCAATAACAACGAGGGCTTCTTTTTTCAGATTATGTTTGATCAACTCACTCAATAAAATTTTGGGATTTGCTAAATGTTCCAATACATGAAAGAGTATAAGTGCGTCAAAATATTGATTAAATAGTTTGCCTGTACTATATAAATTCGTGCTGACCTCTAAACCATAGATTTTTTTAGCATATTCTGCCCTCTCCTTAGCCGTCTCTACACATTTTACCTGCCAGCCTTTATTTTTTGCAATACTTGCAAATTTTCCCTTTCCACAGCCAAAATCTAATAATGATCCTTTTTTCGGTTTAAACGAATTAATATTCCTGATTACCCGGTTGTATTCCCAATTCAAAATCTTGTCAAAGATCGTATGACGATTCTCAATAACCTGGTACACTTCATCATTATATAATTTTTCAGTTTCGGGTTGATGATCTGACAAAGTGTAAATATGAAAACAATGATCACATTTTACTATTGATGAACCAGGATATTGCAGACGATCATATAGAATCGTATAATTTTCTGCGCCACAAAGAGGACAACCTGAGCTCATAGACTTTATTATTTTTTTACTGCATTCATTATACTCTGCATAAATTTTTCTGCAGTTATATCCCAATTGTACTTAGTAGCATGTTCAAGGCCTGCTTTTCTCTTTTGCATGTACATTACCGGATTTTCTAAAAGATCATTCAATGCCTGGGCAATATTTTCCGGCTTTGCAGGATCAATATACGCAGCAGCATCTCCGCAAACTTCAGGTAGCGCAGTCGTATTGGAAACAACAACAGGCACCCCCGAAGCCATCGCTTCCAATGGAGGTAATCCGAAGCCTTCGGCAAATGACGGGAAGCAAAATATCTTTGCCAGTGCATATATAGCCGCTAAGTCATTATTATTTACATGGTCAATTATAATAACCCGATCTTTTTTACCGGATAAGACATTTTTCAGATTAACTGTTCTTCCATCTTTTTTCCCCACAATCACCAATGCAATGCTTTCATTATGCAGTAAAGGAATAGCTTTTAATAAGCTTTCAATGTTCTTTCTGATATTCAATCTTCCCACAAACAATATAAAAGAATCAGGCAAACCGAACTTTTCTTTTACCTGACTCAGAAAATAACCATCATGTTTCCCGGCTGGTTTAAATTCAGGAGAAACTCCTAATGGAACAATATCTATTTGTGATTTGCTTCTTGAATACTGATGTTTTATTAATTTATCAGCCACAAATTCTGTGGTTGCGATCAGTCGATTTGCCTTTGGAGCAAGCCATGATAAAGGCAAAAAGTAAAGTCGTTCCTTTTGTGTAAAAAATTGGGGATATTCCTTAAACAGAACATCGTGGATAAAAGCAATTGAATTTATTTTTCGTTGAAAAGCCGGAAAGGTTTGGAAAACCATTACATCAATACTTCTTTTCCGAATGTGCCCGGGTAATAAAAATATATTTGAAAACATGTTATTGTCCGCCCAAACATAAATAATAGTGATATTTTCTTGTTTAAAAGGGAAATCAAGATGGCGGTCTTTTTTGTCAAGGAAAATCACCCATTCATGTTCTGGATAAAATTTGAATAAACGGCAAAGAAGATTTTGCAAAACGATTTGAGTACTTGGAGGCCCGGTAAAATACCATTTTGCATCAATTCCTATTTTCATTTGATGTGTTATGAAATTTTTTCACGATAAGTTCATAACGGTTAAAAGTATAAAAAGATACTTTACTTTGCAGCAATTTAAAATTTAGTTTCTGCAAATATGCGGCATTATTTAATCACAGGCGGCGCAGGCTTTATCGGTAGCAATCTTATCCGGCGTCTTTATAAAACAGAGAAGGATATTTTCATTACCTGCATAGACGATTTTGATCCTTTTTATTCTAAAGAAATCAAACAGCTCAATATTTCGGATTTTGACAAGAATAAAAATTTTTGCCTGCTTAATTGTGACCTTGCAAACGCTACAGCAAAAGAACTGGATAATGTTATCCCGAAGCCTATTGATGTAATCGTTCACCTTGCAGCTAAAGCGGGAGTGAGGCCAAGTATACAAAATCCTCTGGCCTATCAGCAGGCAAATGTGATCGGGCTGCAAAATCTGCTTGATTTTGCTAAAGAAAAAAAGGTCAGGCAATTTGTATTTGCATCCAGCAGCTCTGTATACGGTATCAATGATCATTTTCCGTGGAAAGAAGATGAAAAATTGTTGCCTATTAGCCCCTATGCTATGACTAAACTTGCCGGAGAAATGCTGGGGCATGTGTATAGTAAATTGTTTGATATACGGTTTATTGTCCTGCGTTTTTTTACGGTATATGGCCCCGGGCAACGGCCAGACCTTGCTATTCACAAATTCACGAAAGCTATTTTAAATGATAAACCAATCACTATGTATGGTGATGGCAGCACCAGCCGCGACTATACATATATTGATGATACGGTACAAGGAATTGTGGCTGCCATGAATTATGATAAAACAAATTTTGAGATCATTAACCTTGGTAACAATTATCCTGTCGCTCTGAAAGATCTGGTCAATGCCATTGGAGAAGTCATCGGGAAAAAAGCATCAATCGAGCAACAACCCGATCAGCCCGGGGATGTACCAACAACATTTGCTGATATTTCAAAAGCAAAACAATTGCTGGGATATGAGCCAAAAATAAAATTGAATGAGGGGCTTATAAAATTTTATGACTGGTTTAGTCAACATAAAGAACTTTTACTGCCATCGTGAATTTCTTATTCACATTCACAATTGACAATTCACTATTCTTATACCGTAATTTCCAAAGCCGGCTTCACTTCCTGTTTTGATTGATATATCTTGCGAACAGTGTACGTTTTTTTGTTCTGCGACTCAAAATACGTGCGGACACTGATCTCAGCGAGTATCCCGATTGTGATGAGTTGAATGCCCCCTAATAACAGGATCAAACCCAGGATCAGCAAGGGTTTGCCCCAGATGTCGTGCCCCATTATTTTTAGAACAAGAAGATAAAGATTGATGATCACCCCTAATCCTAAACTGATGAAACCCATGGTACCAAAAAGATGCATGGGTTTTTGGATGTACTTCCGGAAGAAGACCATTAATATAAGATCAGATAAAACCCTGAAGGTCCGGTTAATACCATACTTGCTTTTTCCGAATTTCCGCGAATGATGCTTTACATCAACCTGTGTAATCTTTGCCCCCTGCAATTTTGCAAGTACGGGTATAAAACGATGCAACTCACCATATAAATCCAATTCTTCTGCAATTTCTCTTTTGAATACTTTTAAAGTGCAACCATAATCTTTGATGTACACACCCGTCATGCGGCGGATAAGCGCATTGGCAATTTTGCTTGGGATTTTGCGAAGAAAAACACCATCCTTCCTGTTCTTTCGGTTGCCGGCGACCACATCCCAGTCTTCACGTTTCAGCAATTCAAGCATAGCAGGAATATCAGACGGATCGTTTTGAAGATCACCGTCCAACAGGGCAATATATCTTCCGGTGGAGTAATCAATGCCGGCGGTCATGGCCGTGCTCTGGCCATAATTTTTTCTTAGTTCAACCAATATCGTCCTTTCATCCGTGTAATTAAGTATTTGCTGCTTTGTTTTATCAGTTGAGCCATCATCAACAAATACTACTTCATAATCAATTTCACGTAAAGCGCTACGAATACCTTCCAACAGGAGTTTAATGTTCTCTTCTTCATCCATCACCGTTATGACAACTGATAATTCCCGCATAAAAAATTATTATCGAAAGGACTCCTTCAGGGCGGTAAAGATAATAATTCGCGGGTAGTTAATATGGCAGGCAACAATACGGCTGTTAAACTTCCGTTGGATCGTCCCTCATCACGGGTTGTAGCTGCCATTCTATTCAACAATAAAAGGGTTCGCAGAAACGAACTCCTGAATGAACAGCAAAGTAAAAAGAATTTAAATGATGCCGGCCAGTTCCAGGCTTTTCTTTTTCAGTTTTCTTATTTCGATATCTTCTATGATCGGTTCCGGTGTCAGAATAAGAGAAGTATTATTTTCCTTCCACCATGTATTGTTTTTTAATTCATTAAAAGCGATCACACCGATCAGGTATTTTCTTTCTTCCTGCGCATGCCATTCTTCGATCCACTCAAAACGTTCGCGGGGAATATTGTCCCAATCATCAAAACTAACATAGACCCTGAGGAAAACATCATTACTGAGCTTATGGGGTGGGTGATGATACAGCTTTTTGTATTCATATTTATACTGGTAACGAAGAGCAGCAATATCACTCAGTACTGCGGAAGCCGTAGGAAAACTTCCGGCTCCTTTTCCATAAAAAAATTGTTTATCAGCAAAACCACTTTCGATGACTACGCCATTATATTCATTTTTTACAAAGGCAAGATGATCGTCTTTTTTTACAAATTGCGGGAGCACAAATGCAGTTACCTTTCCATTCTTTAATTTTTTCGCTTCAGCAACTAATTTGATCTCATAATTCTTCTCCTTTGCTACCTCAGCATCCTCCAATTGTATATTCTGGATACCGGTAAATAAAATATTTCCCGGTTCTTCTGTAATTCCATAGGCATGTGTCAGCAGGAATGTCCATTTATTCACAGCATCATAGCCTTCCACATCCAGTTTTGGATCGCTTTCGGCAAAACCTAATTGTTGTGCCAGTAAAAGAGCTTGTTTGAATTCCAGTTGCTCATCGAAAATTTTTGAAAGTATGAAATTAGTTGATCCATTCACGATCGCCTTTATCGAATGCAGCAGGTCATTATCATAATATTCTTCCAGGTTGCGTATAACAGGAATCGATGCGCAGGCCGCTGCTTCATACAATAATGAATGACCTGTCGATTGCTGCAATCCAAGCAATTCCGGTAAATGTTCAGCGATCATTTTTTTACTGGCGCTGACAACATCTTTATTGTTTTGCAAAGCTGTCGAAACAATTTCAAAAGCTGCTTCCGAATCATCGATCACTTCCACGATTACATTTATTTCCGGGTCGCCAAGCAACTCGTTTTTATCAGTGGTAAATAAAGATTCGGGGGCGTTACGTTTCTTACCCGGATGTTTGATACAGATCTTTTTGATACCTGCTTTAAGCGATGGTGTTTGCTGAAGAACCTTGTACAACCCTTCACCTACTACTCCAAAGCCAAATAAGCCGATTGTTAACTGCTTGTGTGTTTCCATTTCTTTTAGTTTCATTAGTTCAACTGTTCGCTAATGGGGTAATGGCTTATAAATGCGCCCTTTTCCCATCGGTCATTCTTTTTCTATCGGTATCCGATCTGGTCCGCAATAGGGTTACTAACAGTTGTTAATTGAAGTTTTTCAAACGCCTGTTGCAGGTCAGCTATAAGGTCATCAGCTTCTTCGAGACCGACAGATAATCTTACTAAGCTATCAGCCACGCCCGCAGCTCTTCTCTTTTCGGCCGGTATCGACTTATGCGTCATTTGTGCAGGATGGCAAAGCAAACTTTTTACTCCGCCAAGACTTTCGGCCAGTTTGAAATACTTAGTGGATGTAACAAAACTTGTAGCTGCTTCTTCTGTATCAAGTTTCAATGAAAATGAAACGATACCGCCAAAGCCTTTTGATTGTTTTTTTGAAATGTCATGATTTTTGTGAGTTTTAAGCCCTGGATAAAACACTTTATCAACAGCAGTATGCTGTTCAAGAAATTCAGCGATCTTCTGTGCATTTTCACAATGCTGTTTTACACGAAGGTTCAATGTTTCAATCCCACGTATCACCAGCCAACTATCAAAAGGGGAGAGGATAGCCCCGCTTGCATTCTGAATGAATTTGATTTTTTCTCCCAACTCTTTTTCTTTTGTTACAACAAGCCCGGCAATAAGATCAGAATGACCCCCAAGATATTTCGTTGCTGAATGCACTACAATATCAGCGCCCAGCAAAAGAGGTTGCTGTAAGGCGGGAGAAGCAAACGTATTATCCACGCAAAGTAAACATCGGTTGGCCCTGGCAATTTTAGCAATGGCTTCGATGTCTGATATTTTCAGCGTTGGATTTGTCGGCGTTTCGATCCAGATCAATTTTGTTTTTGGAGTAACAGCATTAAAAACATTTTCTGCATCGGTTGTATCAACGTAGTTAACCGTAATTCCAAATTTCTGATAAATATGAGTGAACAGCCTGAATGCTCCTCCATAAATATCATCCACTGCAAGAATTTCATCGCCGGTTTCCAGCAATTTTATCACGGCATCAATGGCTGCAAGGCCGCTGCCAAAAGCAATACCTGTGCTGCCATTTTCCAGTTTAGCAATGACCTCTTCTAATGTTGCTCTTGTTGGATTATTGGTTCTTGCGTAGTCATAACCTTTATTTACTCCCGGTGCCTCCTGCACATAGGTTGAAGTTTGATAAATGGGAACCGAAATAGCTCCTGTTAAGGCATCTACCGGGATACTGTGGATTAATTGTGTTGCGTTGCTCATAAAATCCTCCTTCTCCTCCCGCCTCAGGCGGAAGGAATTTTTAAATTTTTAATTGATTTGAAATCAGCTTTTCAAGAAAGAGAGAGAATTGTATTATCAGGGAGTCTTTTAATAATTATCCGCCTTGAGCGGATTAGAGATATAAAAAAAGCTCACCCGATAGATCAGATGAGCTTTGAATATTTTGATTTTTTATTTCGCAGCATTTAATCTGACTTATCTGTCCTGGCATCTATCCGCCAGGATGGAATTGGCACCTTTTCCCATCTTTCGATGAGAGAGGTTGTCAAGGCTTCATCGGGCCATTCCCCTCAGCCTTTCTTGATAAGTAATGTAAAGAACTGGTACAAAGATATAATCAATCGATTAATTTCAAAATATCTTTTTAAGAAGATCCCAAACAATTGTTAGGGGAATTTAATAGAAGTCTTGATGGGTAAGGGTTTCAGGCGGGTAAGTTTTTTTCAATCCAATCGGCCTGGGAATGTGCAGATTGCTCTGTGATCAGTTTTTTTTCAATTTTTTCCTGTGCATTACTGATAGCATTCGAAATCATAGGATGTTCTAAAGATTCTGATTCATTCATTCCTGTTTTTCTCATAAGCTCAATGATCTTATCCGCGCCAAATCTTTTAAAAAGGGGCTCATCAAGAGCTGATAAAATTTTCACTTCCTGTAAATTAAGATTTTGAAATAATTCCTGTTCCCTTTTTTTAAAAGGAAAATGCTCCGCAAAAATTACAGGTTTATTTTCCAGGACATGGGAGCGTGCCTCTCTTGCCGTGCTGAAATAAATGTTTGCTGTAACTTCCGGTGATATAAATTCCTGTGCCTGCCGCAGAGTCTCATCAAACCAGAAAATAAAAACAGTCTCATTATTTTTTTTCCATAGATCTGAGAGCCCCTTCCATTTTCCCTCTGATGATATCCAGAGCATATCTTTAACCTTTACCCCGGGCTCCTTCTTTTTAGTAAAGAGGTTGAACATCTTTGCAATTTCACACGAATATAAAAAAAGAAGAGCCCCGAAAGAATCGAGGCTCTCACGTCCCTAGTCCCTGTAAGAAAAAATAGTTATAAGAATTTATTGATTGCTGGCCGTTACCTGTTCAACTTTTGTTCCGGTAAAAACCCAGGGTTCAACTTTAACCTTTTTTACTTTTTGTTTTGCCTTATCGGTCTTTATTTTTGTTACAACAACGGTAGATTGTTCCTCTTCCACCATCGGAGTTGTAAAAACAGAGCCCGGATCTGCATCATTAAAATTTCTGCCCAGCATGATATTGATTACTTTTGAGTCTTTGTCATAGATCAATGTTCCTTCCATGACATCCTTGCCATCTGCAGTTTTTTGAGCTGGAATTTTGTAAGTAGAGGGTGATTTTTTCAAAATTGCTTTTGCTCTTCCCTGTGGCAACCCGTCTACCCATACAAAACCTTTATTCTGCTCGTCAAGGGTTACAGTGATTTTTTGATCTGCATTACTGCCCGATTGATACACGCCTATCACCGGGAATATTTGTTCAGTCTTCATCTGTCCCGGCATGGGAGCCAATGTATATTTTGAAAGGATTGAATCTACCGTCGGGTTCCCGGTTTTTTTTGGTTCTGTGGGTTCTTGTGCAAGAACTGCGGAGGTTAGCAAAAGAAATGCTATGCCTGCTAAAAAGAAGGATTTTTTCATACGATTAGCTAATTATGTTTGTGATAAATTGATACTTCGCCTCATTGCTTCGAAATACTATGCCAAAATCTTTTTTTGTGGAAAAATCTGATTTTTTTAGCCCATATAAATTATTTTTCTGATAACAATATAGCCCGCAGCTTAAACCGTGGCCTGATATTATTACTACGGTTCATTATGCGAATGATGTTCTCCATCAACTTTTTTATCCTGAAATTGTTTTATAAACCGCCGGCTGAACTATAGTATCTTTGCAACTTCCCGAAATCATTATGGCAAAAGAAAAAATTAACGGCACACTTGAAAGGCCGGATGAGCAGGATGTAATTGAAGTGTATGGTGCAAGGGTACACAATCTGAAAAATATTGACATCAATATTCCCCGGAATAAACTGGTGGTAATCACGGGCATAAGCGGGAGCGGTAAATCGTCCCTGGCCTTTGATACGATCTATGCTGAAGGACAACGCCGCTATATGGAAACCTTTGGCGCCTATGCCAGGCAATTCGTTGGTGAAATGGAGCGGCCTGATGTTGATAAGATCATGGGACTTTCCCCTGTTATTTCCATTGAACAAAAAACAACCAATAAAAATCCACGGTCAACTGTTGGCACCGTAACTGAAGTCTATGATTTTCTTCGGTTACTATTTGCACGGATAGGGGAGGCGTACAGCTACAACACCGGGAAACCCATGGTAAAATGGAGTGAAGAAGAGATCGTTGAAAATATTTTTAGAAAATTCAACGATAAAAAAATCAGCCTTTTAGCTCCATTGGTCCGGGGACGTAAAGGACATTACCGTGAATTATTCGAAGACGTACGAAAAAAAGGTTATTTAAAAGTGAGAGTGGATGGGGAGATCAAAGATCTTGTTCCAAAAATGCAGGTTGACCGTTACAAAATTCACGACATAGAATTAGTGGTCGACAGGTTACAGGTAACGGATGATCTTAGGGCAAGGTTAAGCCAGAGTGTTCAACAGGCATTGAAGCTTGGAAAGGACCTTATGTTTATTGAAGCCCAACCCCAAACCCCTTCCAGAAAGGAAGGTGCATCCGAAAATGGTAAGGTATATTCTAAATCAAAACGACCTGAAGTCCTTCCCGAAGGGAAGCCCGCCCGTGCCGGTACTGACAGGGATTTAGGATGGGCTTCCTACAGCAAACAGCTGATGTGCGAAGATACCGGCATCAGTTATGAAGAACCTTCTCCCAATTCTTTTTCGTTCAATTCTCCGTATGGTGCTTGTCCTGCGTGCAAAGGCCTTGGTACCATGTTTCATGTAAATATGGAAGAAGTTATTCCTGATTGGGGCCTCAGCATCAGTGAAGGAGGCATTGCACCGCTTGGCGAAGAAAGAGACGCATACGTATACAAACAGGTGCAGGAAATTGCAAAGGAAAATAAAATACCGCTTCAGAAACCTTTAAAAGATCTTCCGAAAAAATCACTCAATATTTTGCTCTATGGCAGTGAAGAAGGAACAGAAGTGGAAATAAATTTTGAGAATATCCAGTTCGACCCGCAATCACCTTATGAAGGGATTGTAAATATGCTGAAGCGTTGGTTTAATAATGGATATAGTGAAGGGTTGCGTGATTGGGCCGAAGGATATATGGAACTAAAACCCTGTGAAAGCTGCAGTGGGGCAAGACTAAAAAAAGAGAGTCGCTGGTTTAAAATAGTAGGAAGAAATATTTCAGAATTAAGTGAGATGAACCTGGATAATCTTGCAGCCTGGTTTGATGGAATTGAATTGAGGATATCCGATAAGCAAAAAATAATCGCCAAAGACGTATTAAAAGAAATCCGTGAAAGAGTACAGTTTTTACTGAATGTCGGCCTTACTTATCTTACCTTAAATCGTCCTTCTAAAACCCTTAGTGGCGGCGAGTCTCAGCGTATAAGGCTGGCAACACAAATTGGTTCACAACTCCAGGGTATCACGTATATTCTTGATGAACCTTCTATAGGGTTGCATCAACGGGATAATCATCGCCTCATTGAAGCATTAAAAAATTTACGGGATATCGGAAATAGCGTGCTGGTAGTAGAACATGATAAGGATATCATGCTGGCGGCTGATCATTTAATTGATATTGGTCCAAAAGCCGGTTACCATGGAGGAAAAATTGTTGCTGAAGGTGTTCCTTCGGCATTATTAAAGCTTGATACGCTGACATCCAGCTATCTTAATGGCCTTCGCAAAATTCAGGTTCCCAAAGAAAGAAGACCCGGCAATAGAAAATTTATTGAACTAAAAGGAGCTAAAGGAAATAATCTTCAAAATGTAGATGCAAAATTTCCTCTCGGAAAATTTATTGTTGTTACCGGTGTAAGCGGCAGTGGAAAGTCTACCCTGATCAATCAAACGCTTTATCCTCTACTGGCTAAACATGCCTATGGTTCAAGAGGAGCAGCCCTGGAATATAAAACCATCAACGGACTTGAGAATATTGATAAGGTGATCGAGATCGATCAATCACCGATCGGTCGTACACCGAGAAGTAATCCTGCAACCTATTGCGGATTCTTTACGGATATAAGGACATTATTTGCCTCAGTTCCCGAAGCAAAGATCCGTGGCTATAACGCAGGCCGGTTCTCTTTCAATGTAAAAAGCGGACGTTGTGATGTGTGTGAAGGAGGGGGAATGAGAGTAATAGAAATGAATTTTCTTCCCGATGTATATGTTCATTGTGAAAAATGCAATGGCAAACGATACAACCGTGAAACGTTGGAAATTCGTTACAAAGGGAAATCGATTGCCGATGTTTTGGAAATGACAGTGGAAGAAGCTGTTGAATTTTTCCATCAGGTGCCCTACCTGTACAGAAAGATAAAAGTGCTGGATGAAGTAGGATTAGGCTACATCACGCTTGGACAGTCTGCTGTTACTTTAAGTGGTGGTGAGGCACAGCGCGTAAAGCTGGCTACTGAATTATCAAAAAGAGATACGGGAAAAACATTTTATATTTTGGATGAACCTACTACCGGTTTGCATTTTGAAGATATACAGCATTTACTGGATGTTTTGAATAAATTGGTGGACAGGGGAAATACAGTTCTTGTAATTGAACATCATATGGATGTTATCAAGGTGGCCGATCATATCATTGATCTTGGCCCTGAGGGTGGCGATGGAGGAGGGAAAATTTTATTTGAAGGGACTCCGGAGAAACTGGCAGAGAATAAAGAAAGTTATACTGCAGAGATTTTGAAAAAGGAAT
>Ga0184636_1000239_pt1 | contig 13467 bp, 7 predicted proteins | sample PLM3_60_b2_FD_133164 | JGI IMG/M metagenome (GOLD analysis project Ga0184636, IMG submission 133164) | Groundwater sediment microbial communities from an aquifer in East River, Colorado, USA - PLM4_90_b2 | ecosystem: Environmental > Terrestrial > Soil > Riparian zone | place: USA: East River... | reverse complement strand
GGTTTCATTGATGAAGACGAAAAAGTATTAAAAGCAGTTTATGAGATCATTGGCATCCAGCGGGATTTTGGAAACCGCAGCGACCGTAAACTGGCAAGAATGAAATATACCATTGACAGGATGGGGATCGACACCTTTAAAACTGAACTGGAAAAACGTTGCGGATTTAAATTGGAAGAAGCAAGGCCATACAAATTCACCGAACGGGGAGATTATTATGGCTGGCATCAGAATCATGAAGGTAAATGGTATTATACAGTGTTTGTAGAAAACGGAAGAGTGATTGATGATAAAAACCTGGCTTTAAAAACAGCCTTGTTTGAAATTGCAAAAACAGGAAAGGCTAATTTCAGGTTTACCACGAATCAGAATGTAATTGTGAGTGATGTAGATCAAAAAAATAAAGCTGAAATAGAAACGATATTGGAACGATGCGGCGTTATTGCTCATACAGAAAATGCGGGTGCTGTTCGCCGTAATGCTATTGCCTGTGTAGCTTTCAACACTTGTCCTCTCGCACTGGCAGAAGCCCAGCGATACTTACCCTCTCTTATTTCCAAAATAGAACCTCTATTAGAAAAATATGGTTTGAATGAGGAAGAGATCTCTTTGCGTATGACGGGCTGTCCTAATGGTTGTGCAAGACCATATGTAGCTGAGATCGGTCTTGTGGGAACTGCCTATGGACAATACAACCTGCACATTGGTGGCGACAGGCTTGGAGAAAGACTGAATATAAAATTCAAAGACAATCTTGATGAGCCGGGGATTTTAAATGAACTGAACCATTTGCTTGACAGATATAGCAGGGAACGAAATGCCAATGAAGCGTTTGGAGATTTTGTAATAAGGAAAAAAATTATCAAGGCTTAAAACATTTTACCACGATGGCAAGAGACCTTACAATAGCAAATAAAAAGATAACACCGGCTGGTGCAAATCATTTGTTTCCCATCTTTCTTAAACTGGAAGAACTGAAAGTTTTAATTATTGGGGCAGGCAGAGTAGGGTTGGAAAAATTACAAGCCCTTGTGCAAAATTCTCCTGCTGTAACTATTTTGATCGTGGCAGAAAAAATTTCTGATGCAGTAAAGGAATTTGCAAGACATTATCCTGGTATTCAGCTTGAAGAAAGAACCTTTGAAGAAAATGATCTTCGTGATAAAGATTTTGTAATTATAGCGGTTAACAGTAAAACTGTAAGCCGGCACATTCGCAACCTTGCCAAAGAGAAAAAAATATGGGTAAATGTAGCAGATACCCCTGATCTCTGTGATTTTTATCTAAGTTCTATAGTACAAAAAGGAAATTTGAAGATCGCCATTTCTACAAATGGAAAATCTCCCACGGTGGCAAAACGGCTGCGTGAAATTTTACAACAGGTGCTGCCGGATGAATTAGATAGTGTGATCAATCATCTTCATACCATTCGCACCCGTTTAAATGGAAACTTTGATCAAAAGGTAAAAAAGCTGAATGCTATCACCCGCATATTGATTGATGAAGATGGTTTGGAAAATATTGAAGACGGATCAGAATAATGAGGGCCTGCTACAATTTGAACCAGCAGGCTTCCCGGCTGGATCGAAATTGCTGCTTCTCACCAACGAGGGCAAAAAGTCCGGTATTTTATTCTCAAAAGGCGGGTTTAGGGCAGTGGTCAGTTTAATTTTTTTCGCCACGAAGACACAAAGTCACAAGGATTTACGAAGTTTTCTTTGTGCTCCTTCGCGACTTTGTGCCTTTGTGGCTCTAACTGGCTCTACCTTGTTCGGGAGATATTTTTACGCCGTTGGTATTCAAACTGAAGATAGTTTCAGGTATAGGATTTCACACCAACAACCTTAACTTAGTAAGTTTCGATAAATTCGTGTTGTTGGTGTTGAACACTGTACAAGGAAAAGTCTGACTTTCGAACATCAACAACGGCGTAATGTCATTAACGTTACAATACCAGATCATTTATCTTTTTATTATGGCCTTGCCCATAGCATGTATTGCGTGGACAATTACACATGAGGAAGTATTCAGCGAGGCAAGAGAATTTTGTGAGAAAAAATCAAAAGAATCCAGGAACCTGTTGCAACGAAAATTCTTTTATTTATTTACCTGCGAATATTGCTTTAGCCATTATATAACCTTGTTCTTTTTGATCATTACCCGATATCACCTGCTCTACAATAACTGGCGTGGATACATCATTGCATTTTTTGCACTTGTGTGGATTGCAAATATTTACATGAGCTTGTTTGCTTTTATGCGGGCAGGTATGAAAAAGGAAAGAATTGAAACAAAAATAAAAGAGGTGGAATTGCAGGAATCTGAAAAGGATAAGGAGGAATAAAATGTACTTGCTTACATGACACTGGTTTCAATAATTCTGATTTCTTCAGGTGTGGGGTTGTAGAGTTTGTGAACTAATAGATCAATCTGATTTTCTAATTGTGAAGTATCTGTGCTTGTCATATCGTTTCGCCTCTGTTAACCCGTATCAGCATAGATTTTGTTTCTAGTTCCTCCAGCAAGGCGGGCTCAAAAACAGAGGAGAATTTAGTGATATATCCAGGGGCTTGTTCTATCATGACTTTACTATAAAAATACCATTAAAATTCTGCTTCTTTGCTGTCTCTGTGGTCTCTGCAGCGGTAAAAATTAACCGCGGAGTCGCGGAGTACGCAAAGTTTCGCAGAGGGTATTATTTTGAAAATCCTGCTTCTCTGCATTTCTCTGAACGCTACAGCCAGCATGAGTTTTTCGATTGTATTTCCTTCCCCGACGAGTCTCCTCCCTGTTGTCAAACTGCAACAATTTAAGGAAAACTCAGGAGGGACTCGTCGTTAAAAAACGAGACCGCCGAAGCACAGATTCATTATTTTTTGTCGTGGCTGTTCTGGACGAGAGTCGTCGGGGAAAAAAGAATCGAGCAGTATAACAGATTGAAGAGAGATTCGAACTATTTTAAAATGGATTCGAACCTTTTGGAAAGATTTAGAAACAATTAGCGACAATAAGAAGCATTTAATCTCCTGAAATTACCCAAAAGTTCGAAATCATTCTAAAAATCGTCAAAATGCGGAGAGAGAGGGATTCGAACCCCCGGAGGCTTTCACCTCAACGGTTTTCAAGACCGCCGCATTCGACCGCTCTGCCATCTCTCCGGCGCAAAAATAAGAGATCAGGGATGTTAAAAAAATTATCCCGGAGAAATTATATTTTTTTCAAATAACCACTTTCTACCGTCAAATGATTTAAAAAACATTTCTCTTCTGAATGCTTCTGATTTTGTTGCGAATTCTTCAGTATAATGTATGACCCATGGTCTTTTGGATTTTGTAGAACGAACCTGACCGCTATTATGCCTTTTCAAACGAAGATCACTCGCAATGACCAAAATAGTAGGAATTTTTTTGAGTGCTTTTAAGAATATAAGCGAAAGAAGACAATTGAAAAATATTATATTAAATATTGAGATAGATTCCCCACAACGTCCTGCAGAAAACCCATCGCAGAGTCCGCAACCGGATGCTTTTGCACAGCATCCGGTGGACACCTCAACGGTTTTTCACTGGACCCTGCGGGCAAGACCGTCGCTCACAGAGTCTGCGACATTCGACCGCTTTCACAGAACCCTGCGGGCTGCCATCTCTTGCACAGCATCCTGCTGACCGGCGTCCACGGGAGCCTGTGGCCAAAAATAGGCTCGCAGGGTAAACCGGCAAAATTCATTTCAAAAAAACGTTTTATTGTATGTTTCCCGGTTATCAAATAAGAAAAAGAAATCCTTGCCAGTCTTTTAATTTTGTATCAAAGTTTTTTCTTGAAGCACCTCAAAGCATTAAACAAATATTTCTGGAAGTACAGGGTTCGGTTGGGAATTGGTACTCTCTTTATTATCATCTCCAACTATTTTGGCATTTTATCTCCGCAGGTTACCGGTTTTGTAATTGATTTTGTTCAACGGCAATTGCAGTTACCCGATTATCATCCAAAATCGGCCGGGGCTAATTATGATATACTCGTTGAGAAATTTATTGCCCGCGTCAATGGGATAAACGGAATTGGCAAAGTGGTGGCTATTTGTTGTATCACGATCCTTGTGCTTGCCTTACTCCGGGGATTTTTTATGTTTCTCATGCGCCAGACGATCATCGTCATGAGCCGTCATATTGAATATGACCAGAAGAATGAAGTGTTTGCCCACTACCAGCAGTTAGATACCGCTTTTTATAAAACGCATAGCACCGGCGACCTGATGAGCCGTATTGCAGAAGATGTGAGCAGGGTAAGAATGTTTACGGGGCCGGCCATTATGTATCTCATCAATCTGGTAGCTCTTATTTCATTCAGTGTTTTTTTTATGTTCAAAAGAGATCCCGTATTAACACTCTATGTCCTGGCGCCCCTTCCCATACTTGCCATTGCTATTTATTATGTCAATACGATTATCAATAAACGAAGCGAACGGATACAGGCTCTGCTGTCCGATCTTACCACCAATGCACAGGAATCGTACTCTGGAATAAGGGTTATAAAATCCTTTGTACAGGAAAAAGCCATGCTGGGTTTTTTTAAAAAGAACAGCGAAGAATACAGAAAGAATGCGATTGGCCTGGCAAAGGTTGAAGCCATTTATTTTCCATCCATGACATTACTGATCGGCCTGAGCACCCTGTTCACGATCATGATCGGGGGATTGTATCATATAAAAAATCCTGATCAGACCGATCTTGCCACTATTATAGAATTTGTGATCTATATTAACATGCTCACTTTTCCCGTAAGTGCTATCGGGTGGACGGCCAGCATGATCCAGCGGGCAGCCGCTTCGCAAAAAAGGTTAAACGAGTTCCTTCAGACTGAGCCTTCGATCAGGAATAGTTCTTCACCTCAGAAAATTCTTTTACAGGGCAATATCAGTTTTAAGAATGTTGATTTCACCTATCCTCATACCGGTATTGAAGCCTTAAAGAATTTTAATCTTGAAATAAAAAAAGGAAATAAAATTGCGATCGTTGGCAGAACAGGGAGTGGTAAATCAACTATTGCACAATTGCTTTTAAGAATGTATGATGCTACCCGCGGCAAAATAGAACTGGATGGTTTTGACATTCGGGACCTTGACATACGGGATACAAGAGAACAGGTAAGTTATGTGCCCCAGGATGTTTTTCTTTTCAGTGATTCCGTAAACAAGAATATCCGCTTTGGTTTAAAAAATGAAAATGAAGGGGAAGTTTTGAAAGCTGCTGCCCAGGCAAGTGTTCATGGAGAAATAGAATGGTTTTCCGAAAAATATGAAACCCTGATAGGAGAGAGGGGCGTTACATTAAGCGGGGGCCAAAAGCAGCGTATTTCCATTGCCAGGGCGCTGATCAAGGAGCCTAACCTGGTTATTTTTGATGACTGCCTCAGCGCGGTTGATGCCCGAACCGAAAAAGAGATTATCAGCAACCTCTATGATTATTTAAAAGATAAAACAGCCATTATCATTACTCATCGTATTTTTTCGCTTTTTCATTTTGATAAGATCGTTGTGATCAGTGACGGAGAAATTGTGGAAGAAGGAAATCATGACGAATTACTTTCCCGCAATGGCTACTATGCCACGCTCTACGCCCGCCAGCAGGAACAGGAGGATAGTCGGGAGTTATGAGTTCAGAGTTTGTACCCTGCTATCGGCTCTGAACTACCGACTCCGGACTCTCAACCGGATTTGGCCGTTTCAAAAACATATTTATATTTGTAAACCTGATAAACCAAAATTTTATAACTGTAAAATTTACAACTGTGGCGTACGACAACAACGAAAAGAAAATAGAAAGCATTTACAGCAAGCGTATTCGCGCTGGTAAAAGAAGAACTTATTTTTTTGATGTAAAAGCAACCCGCGGCAACGATTATTACCTGACGATCACCGAAAGCCGTAAACGTTTTAATGATAACGGCTATGACAGGCACAAGATCTTTCTTTACAAAGAAGATTTCAACAAATTCATTAAGGCACTTGGAGAATCGATTGACTATGTAAAAACGGAATTAATGCCTGATTTCAACTTCGATGCTTATAATCATGACGAAGTCCCGGCTGAACAGGACGGGGTAGAAACGGTTACAGCAGAAACGGCAACAGAAGCAACAGAAGCAACAGAAGAAGCAGTTGAAGCAGAATCCCCCGCCTCAACGGATAATAATACCGGATCTTCCCATGAAGAGGTCGATAAATGGTAATATTTGATCGGCGAAAAGTTTAAAAACCCTGGCGAATACCAGGGTTTTTTTATTGTTTTTGGCTACGAACAGTCTACATTTGAAATCCTCAAAACTAACGACTCATGAGAAAATTATACTTTCTTATTGGCTGCTTGTTTATTGCAGCTGTTACCAGCTTTTTTTTAGTTTCTGATAAAACAACCTCTTATAAAACTTCTTTGACTAACGCAAAGGAAAATGATAAAGAAAACGATCATGAAGAATATGATGGACCGGAAGAAAGAGCCCGGCTTGAGTTTGAAAAAACAAAAGACCCTGCATTAGGATATGTTCCTTATGACAGGTTAATGAATGCGATCGATTATACTGAAAACTTAAAACAATCGCAAACCAGCAGGGGCTCCCAGGTACTCTCACCGATCTCCTGGGTTGAACGGGGACCCGTTTATGACTCAGTAGGACCAAGCAATGGCAATACCCGTGCGGGTAATGGTTATACTTCCGGAAGAATGGCTGCCATTTTAGTGGATACCTTAAATGATCCTACCGGGAATACCGTTTTTGCAGGTGGTATTGCCGGCGGCCTGTGGAAGTGTACTAATTTTCTTTCAACTATTCCTAACTGGCAGGTTATAAACGACCGGTTTAATAATCTTGCAGTATCATTCATTTGCCAGGACTCAACCAATCCTTCTATAATGTATTTCTCAACCGGTGAAGCTACCAGTAATGGAGATGCTGTATTGGGCGCCGGCGTTTGGAAATCAACAAACGGAGGAACTACATGGGTTCAACTTTCTTCAACAACGAATTTGAGAAGGAATTTTAAAATTCTCTGCGATGCTGCCGGAAATGTTTATCTCGCTTCCCGTACAACAGCATCTCCGTCTGTGAATACCGCCGGTCTGCTTCGCTCAACCGATGGCGGAACCACCTGGATAAATATTACACCTACCCTGGTTGGAACTACAACAGCGACTGCTACCTGTACTGATATTGAAATAAGCAGCACGGGCAAATTATATGCAAGTTTTGGATATCTCGGTACAGTTGTACGTCCGTATGTAACCGATATTCCGGCAACAGTTACACAAGCTTCAGGATGGACACTGGGAACCGGTATTCGTACTACCGGAGTTTCTGCTGTTCGTCTTGAACTGGCAGCGATTGCTGATACGGTTTATGGAGTTACAATAAACACAACTTACAATAGCGATAGTTGCTATAAGTCAATTGATGGCGGTGTAACATGGACAAAACAAAATACAACTGTTATGCCCGGAGGTTTGGGTAGTGGCCAGGGCTGGTATGATCTTACTTTGTCAATCAATCCATCTAATTCATCTGAGTTAATGTCCGGAGGATTGGATGCATACAGGTCAACAGACGGTGGGCAAACCTGGGTAAGAACAACCTATTGGGTTACCAGTGCACCATACGTTCATGCTGATCATCATTATATGCAATGGTGGAATTCAGGCGGACAAAGTAAGATAATGATAGGTTGTGATGGCGGAATATTTTATTCTGTAAATGGAGGAACGGGCTGGGTTGATAAAAACAGGAATTTAGGTCTCAAACAATTTTATGCCGGTGGCATACATCCTGCGTTCGGGTCTTCTTATCTTTTAGCAGGGGCACAGGACAACGGATGTCATTCTCTTAAAAATCCGGGCCTTTCTTATTCCATAGAAGTTACTGGTGGAGATGGATGTTTTGTGCATATCAATCAGCAGGATCCTAACATTCAATTCGGAAGCTATGTCTATAATCAATATCGCCGCAGTGTAAATGGAGGGGCAACATGGTCGTCGGTAAACCCTTCTGGTTCTGCAGGTATGTTTGTAAATCCATTTGATTATGATGATTATAATAATATAATGTATGCATCATGGGGTACGGATAACATAATGCGCTGGCCAAATGCAAATACGGCTACGGCTACAAATACGCTTGCATTAACAGGATTTGGCTCACCGTCCTGTTTCAAAGTATCGACAAGTACTCCTAACCGTGTTTTTATAGGAAGTAATAATGGTAAAATTTACCGGCTGGATAATGCTAATGTGGCGACGCCTGCAACATTTTCAAATGATCTGAAAGTCATAACCGGTTCTTCATTTCCCACAGGTTTTCTTAACTGCATTAATACAGGATCTACTGATGATTACCTGGTGGCTTGTTTTACAAACTATGGTATCAATAATGTTTGGTACAGTAGTAATGGAGGAACATCATGGACAGCCATTGACGGCAACTTACCGGATATGCCGGTCAGGTGGGCGATAATCGATCCAGCCCATAATAACCAGATCATTCTTGCAACGGAAGCAGGAATTTATCAAACCGACCTGGTGAATGGCGGCAGCACGGTTTGGGTTCCAAATACATCATTTCCCACTGTTCGTACAGACATGTTACAACTTCGAATCAGTGATAATACGATTGTAGCCGCTACACACGGCAGGGGACTTTTCACCGGAGTACTTCCGACAGCACCGGAGGTTCGTTTTTTATCCACGTATAGAAATATAACCGAAGCAACATCAGGCTCAGATGTTTGCCGCAGGTATAAAGATTATACTGTTGATGTAAGTATGGTGAGTCCTGTGACCGGAGACGCTACGGTTACTTACGATATACAAGCTGGTGCAACAGCTGTTAATGGAATTGATTTTGATTTTACTACCAATGGCGATTTTAATAGCCCTTCAAAACAGCATGTATTTCCCAATGGTTTCTCAGGTACTAAAGCAATTACAATACGTGTTTATGATGATACTGAAACAGAACCCGTAGAATCATTTACGATCGGGTATACTATTTCCGGCTCAACCAATGCCATTCCAAGTATCGCGGGCTATTTAAATAAATTCACTTTAAATATTAAGGACAATAATGATGCGCCTCCGACAGTATACTCAAATAATTTTTATACAATAGGAACATTAAATACGAATATAAATACGCAAACACCATTTGCGAGTAATAGAATAAGGCATAGGATGCAGGCACTATATTATGCATCTGAATTGCAGGCAGCGGGTATTAATGCCGGTACAAACATTACTTCAATGACCCTTAATGTTGTAACTAAAAATAGTACCAAGGCCTATACGGGTTTTTCAATCTCCATGGCTAACACGGCCACAACAACCTTATCGGCAGGATTTACAGCTGCCACGTTTACACAAGTATATAGCGGCAATTATAGTTCAGTAGCAGGTGCAAATACTTTCAACTTCACCACTCCATTTGCATGGGATGGTGTTTCAAATGTCGTGGTACAAATTTGCTTCGATAATGGAACGGCTGCTGCTGACGCAGCCGCTGATCTTGTTGAAGGTAATACCGCTCCGTTGGGTGCGGGTGTAAGAGCTACTACCTATTCTAATTATACTACCGGTGCAACTGCAGGTTGTTCGCTGGCCGCAGCGTTTATTAGCGATTTAAGAATAAATGCAGCATTCAAGGCGGCTCTTGGAAATCCCATTGCTACAGCGTTGAATACTACCCGCACAGAATATCATGGATCGAACCGCGATCTCTTTTACTATACAGGCAATGGAGAAATTTTAGGAAGGATATTGAATTTATCGAACCAGGATTATAAATGTACACAGTTCATGATCGACAGGGCAGGCACAGGTGTTTCTCAATTCTGGAATACGAATACAGCAAATTACCTGATGAATAAAACGTTCAGAATAATACCCACAACAAATAATTCAACAGGCAGGTATGAAGTAACATTCTACTTTACTAAAGAAGAAAAAGAAGGATGGGAAGCAGCTACGGGTCAGTCATGGAGCGCTATTCAAATTGTAAAATTGCCTTCACAGATCAATAATGTTACTCTTTCGACTATGCAACCTGACGGACCGGGAACAATACAGGTAGCAGATCCTGTTCGCAGAACATTCGGAACAGGATATACACTTTCCTATATTTTTGATAATGGTTTTTCAGGTTTCGGTTTTGGCGTACCGGGCAGAATGAATGAAAATCTTATTCTTAACGGTCATGTCGATGCCAATAATACAGATATAGATCTTAACTGGACAACCGCTGTGGAAATTAACAGCACTGTTTTTGAAGTGGAAAAATCCTATGATGGAGTTAATTTCAATAAGATTGCAACTGTCTCAACTTCTTTCTATAAGCTCACACCGAGCAGCTATAGTTTTGTTGATCATGAAAACGTTCAATATAATTATTACAGGATAAAGATGCTTCATTCTGATGGATACATTCTCTATAGTAATGTTGTGTATATTAAAAAAGATGATGCACCTCAGCATTTATTTGTTTATCCGAACCCATTCGGTAATAACTTATCCATACGTTTTGGAAGAACACCGACAACTCCTGTCAGCTTCTCTTTCTACGATATGGCAGGGAAATTAGTTAAGAGATATACGGAGCCGCCGGGATCGGTATCATACAATATAAATACGACGGGCATTATAAGCAGGGCTATTTATTTGCTGAAAATTGACGTGGATGGTAAACGAATAACTGAACATGTAATGAAACAATAAACGAACACTAACAAATATTAAAGGCTGGCGGAAACGACAGCCTTTTTTTTACGGAAAACAGAAAATTTTATAGAGAGAGACCGTTAATTAACGCGATTGGATAAAACAGTCGTTTACTGATAGCGGTCAGTTTGGAAATTTTGAATGCAAGCCCACGTCCCGATAGTCACCGGGATAAATCGTTGGCTAAATAGTCAAACTGACCAATTACCCGTTTACTTTATTTAGGGATATTATTTTTGTTTTTCTTATATTTATGTTAATTACTAAAACTAATGCTATGCTTAAATCTTTACTCTGCACTTTTTTCGGAATGATATGTCTTGCAGGTTCCCTGAAGGCACAATTAAATAACACATATTCGTTCTCTTATTTTTCAGGAACTTTTACGCCTGTTTCCGGAGGAACGACTATCACTTATACTGATGGAGGATTTGGTTTTCCCTCTGATGAAGGATACGCACCCGGCATTCCGATTGGATTTACCTTTAATTATAATGGAGTTAATTATACCGATTTAACTGTAAGCACAAATTGCTTTGTTGCCTTCGGTGCATTTACAGGTACTTCTTACACTAACAATATATCAACAGGACCAACCGCAGCAGGTCGTCCCATCTTAGCTGCAGTTTGGGATGATATGGATAACGCAGGTCCTACTACATACATTACTTCGGGCTCTGCCCCCAACAGGGTTTTTACAGTACAATGGACAAATGTTTGGTGGAACTGGAGTGCAGTTGACCCAGCGATATCTGTTCAAATAAAATTATACGAGACAAAGAATGTGATTGAATTTGTTTACAGGCAGGAGATCGGACTAGTTTCTGATCCTGCTGGTCAGGGTGATCTTGGAGCTTCCATAGGAATCACTGCTGCAGCTACAGGAAGTGGAAATTATATGTCACTGAATAATGCAGGAACTTCACCGGTTGCCAGTACGACTGTTGCTACAAATACGATCATAACAAAACCGGCCACCGGGCAGGTTTATCAATGGATCCCTTATTGTTCAACAAGTACAAATAATCATTCGGGAACCGAACTAATTTCAAGAGTTCAGTTTGGCACAATTGATAATTCATCAACCTCAACCGCTCAGTACGAAAACTTTACAAACTTATCTACGTTTGTACAACCATCCACCGCAAATCCAATCACTGTAACTTTAGCAGGTAGTTATTTCGGGGATACAACTTTAGTTTGGATTGATTTCAATCACAATGGCAGCTTTGCAGACCCGGGTGAATTAGTGTTTAATGGAAGCGGCGCAGGGCCTTTTACCGGCAACATAACAATCCCTGCTCTTTCAGCTAATGTTCTTTTGGGGCCGACACGTATGCGCGTAAAATTAGACGATACCGGGGGATCTCCTTCAAATACCACAGCTTGTGGTCTGTCAGATTGGGGACAGGTAGAGGATTACACAGTTAATATTCAAAACTGTATTGCCGGGACCGTCACTACTCAGCCAGCAAATACACCTATTTGTAATGGTGGTAATGGTTCAATAACTGTGGCTGCAACAGGTTCAAGTTTAGTTTATCAGTGGCAGGTTAGTACTAACGGCGGAACATCTTATTCTAATCTTACCAATGTTGCTCCCTATTCGGGTGTTACCACAAACACCTTAGTTATCACTGGCGCAACTCCGGCCATAAACGGTTATTTATATCATGTTCTTGTAAGCGGTAGCTGCACACCTGTAATAACATCAGCGGCAGCAATACTTTCAATAAATACACCCGCTGCCATAACTACGAACCCAACTAACCAAACCGCCTGTGCCGGCAATACTGCCAACATGAGTGTGGTTGCAAGCGGCAGCGGCCCTACTTATCAATGGCAGGTAAGTACCGATGGTGGTTCAACATATAATAATATATCAGGAGCGACTTCTGCCACATTATCACTTACCGGAGTTACAACCTCAATGGATCTGAACAGATATCGTGCAGTGGTAACTGTTGCTTCCTGCGGATCGGTAACTTCTGCTGCTGCTCTCCTGAATGTGAAAGCGCTGCCTGTCGTTACGTTAGTAGCGGCCCCGGTAACGCAAATATTACCAGGAGTTACATCAACCCTGACAGTAACAAGTGTTCCGGCAGCACAAACCTCAAATAGTTATTCCTGGACCTTGAATGGATCACCCATTTCAGGAGCAACTACAAGTTCTCTTGTTGCCGATGTAAACGGACTAACGGGACTTGGAACATACAAAGCAACAGTAACCGATGTGAACGGCTGTGTAAATTCATCCGGGAATGTTGTAATTACGGCCAAGCCGTCTGATAAATTATTTATTTATCCGAACCCGTCAACAAATGGTCAATTCCAGCTGAGATTGTACAGCCAGGCATTAAATGATGAGCGAACAGTAACTGTTTATAATTCCCAGGGAGACGTCGTTATTACAAAAACGATTTCTGTGGCGAACTCATATGTACAACTGAGTTTTGATTTGCGCGGCGCTGCTGCCGGGGTCTACATGATTCATGTAACCCACAGGTATATTAACAGGGAGCTGGTTGGCAAATTGATAATAAAATAGCAAAGAATCATTTTCCAGATAATTCAAAGCCGGCGTAGAGCCGGCTTTTTTAGTGCGTCAGGCATGCATATCAGCTATAGGGTGTAAGTCCCGAATGAGCGTTGCAGTACGTATCATCAGCCAAGAGCAAGGGTGTCCATCGTGAGGTGGAATCCGAAGGAAGCT
>Ga0184636_1000237_pt1 | contig 13527 bp, 14 predicted proteins | sample PLM3_60_b2_FD_133164 | JGI IMG/M metagenome (GOLD analysis project Ga0184636, IMG submission 133164) | Groundwater sediment microbial communities from an aquifer in East River, Colorado, USA - PLM4_90_b2 | ecosystem: Environmental > Terrestrial > Soil > Riparian zone | place: USA: East River... | reverse complement strand
GTTTTGGATACCGTAAGGGAAGGTCAACAAAGGATGCATTAAGAAAGGTATGGAAAGAAATACAGGAAGGGAATGAATGGATCGTTGATGCCGATCTGGAAGACTTCTTTGGCTCAGCAGATCATGAAAAGGTAATGACGTTACTAAATCAACAGGTATCCGACAGCAGAGTACTTAATATAATTAAAGAAATGCTGAAAGGAGGCTGCATGACTGAGGAAGGTTTTGTTCCTGCGGAAACAGGAGTAGTACAAGGAGGTGTTATATCACCAATGATCAGTAATGTACTGCTAACACCTTTTGACAAAGAAATGAGAAAGAAGGGTTACAAACTAACGAGGTATGCTGATGATTGGGTAGCGACTTGCCGAACAAGAACTGAAGCTGTCGAGGTATTGCAACAAGCAACAAGGGTTCTAACGAAACTGGGAGTCAGGCTACATCCTTCTAAAACACGCATTGTACATGTGAAGGAAGGGTTCGAATTCCTTGGATTTAAAATCAAGAAAGGAACAAAGAAGCTAAAACTTGCAGCACAGAAGATCAAAAGTAAAACGACACAAGGCATGTTATATGCCTATCCAAAAGATGCATCAATCAAGAGGTTCAAAGATCAGATAAGAACAAGGACAACCCGAAAGGCAGGCATTAGTACGATACAATTGATACAGGATATTAATCCAATAATAAGAGGTTGGGGCAATTATTACTGCAAAGCGCATGTAAGAAAACTCTTCAATCAACTTAGAGCATGGATACTTAGAAGAATCTGGTCGCATAGATTTAAACGATGGAGAAACGCAGGATGGAAAAGATTACCCGAAATGAAATTGTATTATGAGTACGGATTAGTGAACCTGATTTACCTGATACCTTCTATAAGGCCAAAGGAAAACATTCTTATGAAAGCCCGTTGCGGGAAAACTGCACGACGGGTTTGAGCGGCGGACGGAGGCAAGGCTTTAGATAGTCGCCTCCTCCGACCCGACAGTTTTTAGTAACGAGCCGTTGGAAAGAACGGAGGTCTCACAAAACAGCGAAGGACTGAATGTTAAGTCGCTTCCAATTCAATAAGGAGGTTCAAATTTAAGTTTGCCAGTCTTATTTTAAACGAAGCAGAATACAACTGGTGCAAAGAGCGGTAGTTTTTATACTTAACAAACCGCCCTGTACGAGAACCGTACGCAGGGTGGTGTGAGAGGCGCACCTCATCACTTACAAGTGGTGAGGCCGTCTACTCGATTGTAGGCAGGCATTTTTTATCGGGAATCATCAATACTTTTCCTGTACTCTGTCTGCTCTCCATAAAATCATGAGCTTTTTTACCTTCGGATAATTTGAAAACAGTTGGTGCTGAAACTTTTATTTTTTCATCAATAACCCAGTCAAAAAATGTTTTTGCCCTTTTTAATCTTTCTTCTCGTGAGGTAAGGTAGTTCCACAAATCGCCACCAGTAATTGTTTTAGAATGTGCAATAATCCATAATGGATTTCCCAATTCTAATTTCCCACCAGCAAGACCAAAGAAAACGACCTGTCCTAAAATTTTTGTTACTGCAAGGCTGGCTTCCATTGTAGTTCCAATACTTTCATAAACTACATCAACTCCATTAGGGCATTTATCTAACACTTTTGTTTTCCAGTCTTCGTTATATAAAAAAACGGTGTCTGCACCCAAAAAAAGTGCAATTTGTTTTTTACTTTCGGAAGAAGCCAACCCAATCACGTTTGCACCTAATATTTTACACACTTGTATAAGCAATTGCCCCACGCCTCCAGCTGCAGCATGAATGAGTACAGTTTCCCCTTGTTTTATTTTATGACTGTCGGATGTTAAGTAATGTGCCGTTAAGCCTTGTAACATTATTGATGCCGCAGTTTCAAGACTTATTTCATTAGGCAATGGAATCAGGTTGGCAAAGGGAACGGCAACTAATTCTGCGTTTGCAAAAGGAACATCAGCAAACGCAACTCTATCGCCTATTTTAAAATCAGCGTGACCATTATTGTCCATTACTATGCCTGCTCCTTCAAAACCATTGATATAAGGTGCATTTCCCCTCATAGGATAAACTCCGTTTCTTCTCATCAAATCAGCAAAATTTAATCCGATGGTTTTCATTTCTACTAATATTTCATCGCCCTTTAAAACAGGATTATTTACTTCTTTGTATTCAAGCACATCAGAACTTCCGAATGATGATAATGTTAATGCTTTCATTTTAAAATATTTTTTTATTAATTATTTTTTCTGTTGCTACTAAATGAATCCCTAAATATTTTCCACCCTTCAGATTTTTTTTAAAAGACACTAAAAAACTTTCCATCGTCAAATAGTTTTCCTTTTGCATTGACTGATTGCACTGTTGTCTGGTGTAATTTCTCTATATGTTATTTGTTGATTGAATATTTTTAATTCTGATGGTAGTTGAATCATAAAAGTTAGCTTATGTGAAGTCTGTCGAAGGCTGTAATATGCTTGACTGCAACACGCTAATTTATGTTATAAGACGTCGTGCTTCAAATTTTTTGACTATTTAAAATCAATTATTTAATGTTATACATTTTGTATTGTCGTTGGGACAATCCAGGTCTGCCTGATCAATTCTTTTCACTGCAAATGTCAGATGGGCAGGACGACGGGCAACCCAAAAATTTGTTTGCAACAGTTGGATCCGTGCTAATTATTTCAGATCGGGGACATGCCAAACCCGGCTGAAACAGTTTCTTTCTATTGAAGATTTTGCAGATACCCCGCGAGGACAGAAAAGGATAAATTATTTAAATCTTATTTTTTGAAAGCTTTATTATCAGCCGTCACCGGCCCCAGCAACCATTTCATAGATTCATCCAGTATCTGATTTTTCTTTGCATTAAAAATTTCCATTTTATCCGCAGGCAGGCGTAGTTCAAAAGTCCCGTTTATACCAACCTGTTTGTCAAAACCGGGATTGTAGCGATTGAAGCTGGCAATATCCATTATAATATTTTTGGTAATGATGAGTGAGTTGTATCTGCCGATAATGGTCATGGTTTTTGAATTGTTCAGCTCTTCTTCGCTTAGATTATTCTTTCCATTAGCCGAAGAAAAGATAATGTCTTTTGCTTCATCCTTTGTAGAGGTCGTAATACCACCGTTTCCTTCCATGATATAATGCGTGGCTATAAATTTTTTTACATGGTTACGCGATTCGGTCGGTAAATAATTTTGCAGGCTCCAGAAATTCCGGCTGCCGCTTTTTTTGATGGCATGGTTTACATTGCCGACCCCGCCATTGTAGGCTGCGATAACAAGCAGCCAATCGCCATAAACGGAGTAGAGCTCAGTAAGGTATCTTGCTGCTGCATGAGTGCTTTTATAATAATCAGTTCGTTCATCGAAAGAATAACCCACTTTTAATCCCATTCTTTTTGCAGTGCCCGGCATGAACTGCCAGGGTCCGACTGCCCCCGCCCAGGAAACGGCATACGATCTCAAATTCGATTCTATGACAGCAAGATATTTTAATTCTCCCGGCAAGCCATGTGCTATCAGCACTCCTTCCATCATATCGAAATAAGGCTTGCCCCAGTCTTTCATTTGTTCCAGGTGTTTATTGTGCTTATCCATATAATCCTGTACAAAACTGATAGCCCGCGGATTAAGTTGAACTGTTCCAGGAGTTACCGGGGCGCTTACAAAAAGGTCTTTAAAAACTTTTCTTGGATCATTAAGGACAAGATTTTTAACCGGATCGCCGGGAGGTGCCGTATCGGAAAGAATTGCCGGGGGAGTTTTGAGAGAATCCTGTTGTGGCACTCCGGCCTCTACAAACAAAGTAAAAAGCAGGAAAAAAGAATTCAACAATAAAAGTTTTTTCAGCATAATTAGAATTTAATCCACAAACCGGCCTGGTTCTATCCCAGGGCCAACTTATATTGTTGCATCAACCGATGCGAAACCTGCAGCAAAGATAGCTCATTAAAACGTTTAGCCATTACCTGCAGGCCAAAAGGCATACCATTCGAATGCCTGTAGAGCGGGAGAGAAATAGCGGGAGATCCCACAAGGTTTGCCATAACAGTAAAAATATCAGCGAGGTACATAGCAATAGGATCATTGATCTTTTCACCGATCGCAAACGCAGTGGCTGGAGAAGTTGGCATCAAAACGAAATCATAATCTTTAAAGATCGCCTCGATTTTTTGAAAGACCAACTGCCTCACCTGTTGGGCCTTCGTAAAATAAGCATCATAATAACCGGTACTCAGAACAAAGGTCCCGAGCATAATGCGCCGCTTTACTTCTTTACCAAAACCTTCTGACCGGGTGAGTTTATAAAAATCAGTAACATCAGAAACATTTTTTTTTGTTCTGTAGCCATATCGTACGCCATCATAACGGGAGAGATTGGAAGAAGCTTCTGCAGTTGTTAAAACATAATAAGCAGGAACAATGTAATCAAGATATTCAAATTGCACCGGTTCAACTGTGTGACCATTTACGGTGAGTTCATTGATGGTTTTTTTTATTGAGCCAGCTATTTCCTTATCCAGGGCCGGATGTTCCAGGGCTGAAGGAAAATAGGCAAAACGAAATTTTTTGTCTTCATCTTTAAAAAAAACTGAACTGTAATGATCAACTTTTTTTTGTGAGGAGGTGGAATCAAATTCATCTGCCCCCGCAATTACTTCCAGTATTCTTGCAACATCAGGAATCGTTTTTCCGAAAACGCCGATCTGGTCGAATGAAGAAGCATAGGCTATCAATCCATACCGTGATATCCGGCCATAGGTTGGTTTTAATCCTATGATGCCACAAAAATCGGCCGGTTGACGAACTGAACCACCGGTATCACTTCCCAATGAGACCATACAGAGACCAGCCTGCACAGCAACTGCGGAACCTCCTGACGACCCTCCCGGCACCTTTGTTTCATCTGATGCATTCAGCACGTTTCCGTAAAAAGAATTTTCATTCGTCGACCCCATCGCAAATTCATCACAATTGCAGCTGCCGATAATGATCGCTTCTTCTTTTAATAATCTTTCAACTGCAGTGGAAGAATAAATAGAAATAAAATTTTCGAGGATTTTTGATGCGGCAGTAAGCTTGTGATCTTTATATGCTATGATATCCTTTAAGCCGATCACAACGCCATGTAATGAGCCGATTGATTCGCCCGCCTTTCTTTGTTTATCTAATTGTTTCGCTTTTTGCAGGACTTCCTTAGTATAAACTTCAACAAAGGCATTTAAATGTTCAGAAGCATCAATGCGCTGAAGAAAATATTCAACTGCCTGTTGGCAGGTTATACTTCCTTCTTTTAATTGGGCATGATATTGCTCAATGGAAGAAAATTCAAACAAAAGCTATTGCTATTGATGATGAAAGAATCAGTGAAGATTATTTCCGGGATCAGGATGGGGTCTTTGTCTCACTCACACTGTTCACGCTATTCACACTATCTTCCATTTCTTTTCTCACATTATTTTTTGCATCATTGAATTCACGAACACCGCGGCCTAAACCTCTCATCAGTTCAGGAATTTTACGACCGCCAAATAACAACAAAACAATTACAAGAATTATAATGATCTCCTGGGTACCCAACACGCCTAATAAATTAGCTTGTATCATATTTTAAAAATTAGGGATCAAAGATACTAAGGACTTTAAAACAATTCAACATAATTCGGTCATTAACGAAATTACAACGATAAATAAAAAATCCCGCCATAAGCGGGACTATTATGAATTAAAATGATATTATTCAGAAACCTCTTCAACTGCCTGGCGCTTCTCCTTAATTCTTGCACTTTTACCACTCCTTTTGCGCTGATAAAACAGTTTCGCACGGCGGATGCGACCGGTTTTATTCAGGACGATGGATTCAATATTAGGAGAGAAAAAAGGGAATAATCTTTCAACGCCTATACCATCACTGATCTTGCGCACAGTAAAAGTAGCTGTGGCCCCGGTTCCCTGGCGTTTTAAAACATCTCCTTTAAAAGATTGAATTCTCTCTTTATTACCCTCAACGATTTTATAGTTCACAGTGATATTATCGCCGGGTTTAAAGCTTGGGAAGTCCTTTTTGCCAGTCAATTGTTCGTGAACATATGCTTTAGCGCTCATGATTGAAATTTTTTAAACGGGTCGCAAAGATAAGCGAATACAGGGAATTAGGAATTACTAATTGGGAATATTTTGATGGATTTGATCAGTATACATACACAAACACCTATCCCGATAGTTATCGGGACCCAATTCCCAATTCCTACCTGGCTACGTTTACAGCCCTTTTTTCCCTGATCACGGTTACCTTGATCTGGCCAGGGAAGGTCATTTCGTTTTGAATTTTTTGAGCTATTTCAAAAGATAAACGGTCTGAATCCGCATCGGTTACTTTTTCAGCCTCAACGATCACTCTTAATTCCCGGCCGGCCTGGATAGCGTAAGCTTTTTCAACTCCCTGGTATGCCAGGGCCAGGTTCTCTAAATCTTTAATACGTTGCAGGTATTGTTGCATGATCTCCCTGCGGGCTCCCGGTCTTGCCCCACTGATCGCATCGCAGGCCTGTACAATTGGCGAGATGACATATTGCATTTCCATTTCATCATGGTGAGCGCCGATAGCATTTATTACTGCAGGATTTTCACCATATCTTTCTGCCAGTTTAGCGCCCAGCAAAGCATGGCTTAATTCAGTTTCTTCATCAGGAACTTTTCCAATATCATGTAATAAACCGGCCCGTTTAGCCAATTTAGGGTTTAGCCCTAATTCAGCAGCCATTACTCCGCAAAGATTAGCTACTTCACGGCTATGCATTAAAAGATTTTGCCCGTAGGAAGAACGAAAACGCATTTTACCTACAATGCGGACAAGGTCTTTATGTAAACCATGAATACCTAATTCAATAACAGTTCTCTCTCCGATTTCCATTATCTGCTCCTCTAATTGCTTCCGGGTCTTTTCAACTACCTCTTCTATTCTTGCAGGGTGAATACGGCCATCGGTTACAAGGCGTTGCAGGCTTAAACGGGCAATTTCCCGGCGTAAAGGGTCAAACGAAGAGAGAATGATCGCTTCTGGCGTATCATCAACGATGAGGTCCACACCTGTAGCAGCTTCGATGGCACGGATATTACGTCCTTCCCGGCCAATAATCTGTCCTTTTATTTCATCGCTTTCCAGGTTGAAAACCGTGATGGCATTTTCTATTGCTTGTTCTGCCGCTGTACGCTGAATAGTTTGTATGACAATTTTACGGGCTTCTTTATTTGCTTTTTGTTTTGCATCGTCAATAATTTCCTGCTGAATACCGAGTGCTGCTGTTTGGGCCTCATTCTTCAAACTTTCTACAAGCTGGGTTTTGGCTTCTTCCGCTGTAAGACCGGCAATTTTTTCAAGGCGGCGAATATGCTCTTCCTGGTGCTTTTCGAGCTCTGTACGCTTAATATTCACCAATTCTATCTGGCGATTCAGTGTTTCTTTTATCGCCTCATTTTCCTTTATCTGCTTGTCGAGATTATTTTCCTTCTGGTTAATGCTTTGCTCTTTCTGCCGGGTACGGTTTTCTCCTTCACCCAATTTTCTATTTCTTTCCATCACCTCTTTGTCATGTTCAGCCTTCATTTGCACAAACTTCTCTTTGGCTTCCAGTTCCTTTTCTTTGCGGATGGTTTCGGCCCTGATTGCAGCTTCCTTTAGTATGTTTTGTGCCTGAAATTCGGCTTTTTCAATTTGTTTACGGGTATTCTTTGAAAAAATGAATTTACCCGCTACAATGCCAACGATTAGCGCAGATACACCAATTATAATGTATATGATATTTGAGTCCATGAATCTGTTTTTTAGTTTGTTCCACAATGCTATTTTTTAATTGCCTGCTCATAGTTTGTAAGCAGTTGCCCCATTTTAGCGGGACAGCGAATAGGCGAAGATACAAAACGGGAGGTATTGAATGAAATTGCTATTGATCAGCCCCTTTATGAAGAAATGTCCGATCCTCAGTGTTAATAAGGGGCCCCGTTAATGAGTTCTTTATTGCTGATCGATAGATTTTAGCTGGTTCCCGAGCATTCGGTCAATCGCTTCTAATTGATCAGTAATGTTCTCTCTTTCCAGGTTTTGCGAGATAGCAGCATTTTGTTCTGTGGCAAACCAAAGCAGTACCATTGCGATATAATCCTGCAGATCCTTGCCGGCAAACTGGGTTTTAAATTCGATAATTTTTTCATTTATCGTTTTAACGGTTTTGCGGAGAATTTCTTCGTCGCCCGCATCAACACGAAGACGATAAGAACGGTCCGCAATTACGACGGTTACCGGAATTAGTTCACTCATAACTTGTTTTTTACAAATTCGTTATTTAACTTCAGCCTCCTTTAATGGTAAAACCTGCCTAAGTTCTGAAAATTCTGCGAGGAAGAATACCTTACTTTAAAAAATTGCTCAACCAAAACAAAAAAAAATGTTTGCCAAAGTTAAGTCACCCGTCTTTATTGACTCACTGAAACTTGAATTAACGACGCTGCATGATTCTTCTTTGAAGGGCATTTTACGGGATGACCAGGGCTGTATATGCAGTACCCTTGAAGCTCGCATGCCTGTTAGAAATAATGAAGTAATATGGAAGGGCTTGAATAATTTACCTTATGGTATTTATACATTAGAACTCATCCAGGGCGAAGACGAAATGAAAATGCAGTTGGTGAAGAGAGTGTGAGAATTTATTTACAAAAGACCTGCTTCTTTCAGCATATTATCCAGTTCTTTATCTGAAATTGTTGCTTGCTGCGATTTATCATATAGGGTAAGAAGGTAAATTTTTTCATTAATCACTTTTACACAAGCTATCAAACGACCACCACCACTTTTACCCTTGCCCTTCGATGTAATTTTTACCCTGACTTTATAACAGTCTTTGCCAGGTGGAGTACCAATGAAAGGGTTTTTGATTAATGAATCAAACAATTCATCGGGATCTTTTTCTATGGATTTATATTTTTTTGAAAGAAATTTGAAATCTCCTTCAAATTTTTGAGCAAGTCCAATTGAATAGCTCATTTTGGAAAGGCCATTTCTTTTTTTAAATCTTCCCAGCTTTTTAGCTTGATTTTGCCTTGCTCTGCCAGTTCTACCTCATGCAACGCTTCTTTCAGACCATCTACAAATTCCTGTTGCTTTCGGTTTAGTTTTTTTTTCTTTTGTATTTTATCCTTTTTCTTTATCTGGTATTCCAGACCCATTTCTTCTACAAGAGTTTGCAGAAGTTTAATTTTTTTTTCGGAGCCTTCCAGAATGAGTTTATAATCTGCCATGACGATTGTAAAATTACTTAAATTATCATTTACTCAATAGGGCAATACACGTATCAATTTCTTTTATGTAATGATTAATTCTTTTTTCAAACTCTTTTTTATCATTTTCATCCCAGTTGCCGGAACTTATCTTTAATACTTCTACCTGCTGTTTTAATGTTTCAACGGTTTGCAGGTATTGGGCAGCCTGGACAGTGGATTTGTTCAATTCTTTTTTAAGCCGGGAATTCTCCTTTATTACGTCATCGTGTTTCTTCAGCAGCAGTTGAAGTTTTTCTTTTATTTCTTTTATTTGTTGTTCCAGCTCCATATCGTTACCTACTTTCTTATTTCTGCATTTAATTCTTTTTCAAAAATTGTCATGATCTTATTTATCCAGCTATCAATTTCTTTATCCGTCAGGGTTTTTTCTCTATCAAGAAATGTGAAACTGATGGCCATTGATTTTTTTTCTTTACCCAGCTTTTCACTTTCGAAAATATCAAACAGTTTTATATCCTGTAAATTAGTAAGCTTTAATTTTTGAACAGCTTTTTCCACCTCTTCATATTTCAAATGGCGTGGAACAATAATCGCAAGGTCACGGTTTACAGCAGGAAATTTTGGAATGTCTTCAATCCTCGCAGTCTTATTTTCTGACTGTATCTTAAGTGCATTCCAGTTGATGTCGGCAAAAAAAACCGGTTGTTTAATATCAAAATGGTTTAACGAAGAATTACTTATTTCGCCAAGTTGTATCATGACCGAGCCGTTTATTCTTATTTGCAATGCCGGTGATAGTTTTTTATGAGTAAAGGTTTCATAGCTATCGGCTTCTATACCCAGCAATTTCAGTAAGGCAGAAACAATACCTTTCAAAAAATAAAAATCGGTTTTATTGGTTTTATTCCGCCAGCTATTGTCGCTTCTGTTACCGGTAATATACAAACACAAATGTTCCGTTTCATGATATTTTCCGGGACCTGTTGTGCTATACGTTTTTCCAAAGTCAAAAAATCTCAGATCATTATTTTTCCTGTTCAGGTTGTATGCAACAGCTTCGAGACCTGTTTCCAGCATGGAAGGCCGCATAATGTTCAATTCAGCGCTGAGGCTATTGAGCATTTTTACTGATTCCTGTAATTCCAACCCGTCAAAATAAGCCTCATTGGTAATGGAATTGGTCATTATTTCACTGAAACCAAGACCGACAAGATAATCAGCAACCTTTTCACGAAACATTTCGGCGGTATAATTTTGTTCCAGCGCAGGTGTCATCGTTATAGATCCGGGAATTTCGATATTATCTAATCCATCAATACGAATGATCTCTTCCACAACATCAGCCGGCAGTAAAATATCAGGCTTGTGAAGCGGGGCAGAAACGACCAGTTCATTAATACCTTCCTTTATTATTTCAAATCCCAGGCTGGTAAGAATATCTTTCATGGTATCCGGATGATAGTTTTTACCGGAGAGTTTTTTCAGGTAATGATATTTTAATATCACCTGTACTTTTTCTTTTGGTTGAGGATAAATGTCTATGATATCAGAAGCAACCAGGCCACCGCTTATTTCTTTTATCATCAGCGTTGCTTTTTTCAAAATAGTTACCGTATTGCTAATGTCTATTCCTTTTTCAAAACGTGCGGCCGCATCTGTACGCAAACCATGTCTGAAAGATGTTTTACGGATATCAATGGGATTGAACCAGGCGCTTTCCAAAAAAATATTTTTTGTTTTTTCAGTAACGCCGCTGTACAGGCCCCCAAAGACACCGGCAATACAAATTCCTTTTTCGGCATCACAGATCATGAGATCTTCGCTGCTTAATTTTCTTTTCTTTTCATCCAGTGTTATGAACTCTGTTCCTTCCGGTAAATTTTTTACGATTATTTCATGACCCTCGATTTCATCGGCATCAAAAGCATGCAGGGGTTGTCCTGTTTCGTGCTGAATATAATTTGTAATGTCAACGATATTATTAATGGGCCGAAGGCCGATTGCTTTTAAGCGTTTCTGCATCCAGGCCGGCGATTCATTGATAGTAATGCCGGCAATACTTACCCCGGCATATCGTTGGCAGGCATTCGCGTTCTCAACGGATACCTTTACCGGTAAGGCATGGTTGTCTGGTTTAAAATTATTGTAATGAGGAATTACCGGTTTAGTTTCCTTTTTGCTGTGATGACCAATGTAAGCGCAAACATCCCTGGCTACACCCCAATGGCTCATGGCATCCATACGATTGGGGGTCAAACCAATTTCGTAGATCCAATCTTCATATAGTTGAAAATATTCGGCCGCAGGAATTCCAACCTTTACATCAGCCGGCAGAACCATAATTCCTTCATGAGATGTGCCCAAACCAATTTCATCTTCGGCGCAGATCATGCCATAACTTTCCACTCCACGGATCTTTGCAACCTTCATAGTTACCGGCTCACCGGTTGTCGGATAAATAGTAATACCCGGTTTTGCTACAATCACTTTTTGACCTGCTGCAACATTAGGCGCTCCACAAACAATTTGTAAAGGGCTGCCTGTGGCAATATTTACCGTTGTAACTGTTAATTTATCTGCACCCGGATGTTTTTCTATTGTCAGTATCTCTCCGGTCACAAGACCTTCAAGGCCGCCCTTTATTTCTTCGTATTTTGAAAAATTTTCGACTTCTAATCCAATGGACGTAAGAATGCGGCTTAATTGTTCCGGTTCAAGTTCAACAGGCAGGTAATCACTCAGCCATTTGTAAGAAATAGTCATAGTCCGATCGCTTAAATATCCACTTCCTGGTGGGTGGACAAAGATAGGGAAGGGAGTTGTGATTGCGAGGAGTCAGGGTAAGATGAGACGACGAAGTATTCTGTAAATGAAAAAATAAAAAGGCTTCAGTCTTGCCTTCGGGACGTAAAATAATCGGAGGCAGAAACGAAGCCTTTTCAAATTCAAATATGAAAAATCTCAATCAACAGCAGATAAGAAAAGATCTTATGCGCACATTTCAATTTTAAATGCCAAACTGAAATAATTATAATAATGACCGTTTCTGTCTTTTGAATCTGCTTGCCATTCCTGTCCTTCAAAAGGGTGCTCTGTGCCTTCAGCTGCTTCGCCAATGGCTACCATGGCATTTGCCCGAAGCTGAAAACCATACGTTTCATTTTTGTGAAGCGGCACAGGAGGCAGCTGAAAACGGATCCATTTTTCTTCATCCTTTTTTTGTACATCTATGCTTGCACTCCCCATAGCAGGCCCCCATGCTTTCTTTTCGGTATCAAACACGTGCAGGGTCAATTCCATTTGACCGGGATTTTGTACAGCGGATGAATATACCTGGATATTATCCAACTGGCCGCTGGTCGGGCAATTAAAAGTTTGTCCGGCAAAATGATCGGTAGGATCCGTTTGCAGGTGGCCGATCCAGCGTGTAGTATTATTTTTTGTTTGCGTAAGAACAGGGTGTGGCTTGCTGGTACTTTTCATAGTTTCCATAAAAAGGGTTTTAATAATGAACGTATGAACAGCAAGTTTTGGAAGATCTATATTCTTTAACTCAATATCACCGGAATTATTGTGTAGCATAACCGGTATTCACCGGGTGCTGAGTATTTTTAAAATATAGCAAAAATTGCAACATTCTTTTTATGGTATTTTTTGAGTTAACATAGGGAAAAACTTCTACAAACGCATTATTTATTTTTTTACAATAAGGGCAGAAAATAATTACAATCGTAAAAAATAAAAAAGAAAAATTTGTCGAAAATCAATACTGTGGCTGTTTATAAACGACAGAAGATTGAAGAGTTCGGGGTTATACATGCAAAAAAGCAGTACTGAAGCCGATTAGAAAAAATAACACCCTTTTGCTGTAATCCGGAAAAGCCTTTTACTATTGGTTTGTGTGTGAAAAACACGAGATGAGATGAGTGTTAAACCTTAGAAAATCCCATTCTGTGGTTTGTAGATTCTGACCAAAAAAATCAGGGATTTTATTTAATAACAGGATGTGTGAATTAAGATATGGAAAACCTGCTTATTTTTTTTAAATTGTGGGTAACCTTGGGCAAAATGATGATAAGCGTATAATTTATGTGAATAATTTTGTGGACAGTGGGTTGAATAAGAAAAATTTTTTTTAGCGGTTTTTCTCCTTTTATATTCGCTTCACTGACTGCAAGGCAACATTCCGACCTGCGTGACGGTAGGCAGGTAACACAGAAGTAAAGATTTCTTAATAT
>Ga0184636_1000235_pt1 | contig 13598 bp, 16 predicted proteins | sample PLM3_60_b2_FD_133164 | JGI IMG/M metagenome (GOLD analysis project Ga0184636, IMG submission 133164) | Groundwater sediment microbial communities from an aquifer in East River, Colorado, USA - PLM4_90_b2 | ecosystem: Environmental > Terrestrial > Soil > Riparian zone | place: USA: East River... | reverse complement strand
GTGCCTTAACTTTACCGGCCTGATAAAAATTAAATTTATGCGTATTATATCTTACAATGTAAATGGTTTGCGTGCAGCCATCAATAAAGGTTTCCTGGATTGGTTAAAAACTGACCCCGCGGATGTTGTCTGTTTACAGGAAACAAAAGCGCAAAAAGAAAATGTAGATCATAAACCTTTCCACGACATGGGTTACCAGGATTATTGGTTCAGTGCGCAAAAAAAAGGTTATAGTGGCGTAGCGGTTTTCAGTAAAATAAACCCGGATAATGTTCAATATGGCACCGGCCATAAGGTAAGCGATGATGAAGGAAGAGTTTTGCAACTTGATTTTGGTGGAGTGCGACTGATCAATGCCTATTTTCCATCGGGAACAACAGGCGATGAACGACAAACATTTAAATATGGCTGGCTGGATGAGTTCTTTACTTATCTTGATCAGCTAAAGAAAAAATATCCAAGGCTGATCTTATGCGGTGATTATAATATTGCCCATAAAGAGATCGATATTCATAATCCAAAAGGCAATCAAAAAACTTCGGGTTTTTTACCGGAAGAAAGAGCATGGATGGATAAATTCTTTTCGCACGGGTGGGTTGATTCATTTCGTATTCATCATTCCGAGCCTCACCGCTATAGCTGGTGGAGCCAGCGTTTTCCCAGCGTTCGTTTAAATAATAAAGGCTGGAGGATAGATTATATTAATGTAACAGATTCGTTAAAAAAAAATGTAGCTGACGCTGAGATCTATCCAAATGTGATGCATAGTGATCATTGTCCTGTATATTTAGATATAAAACTGTAACTGCTGTCGTGATTAACCAGCAATTTTTGATTAGTAAATCTCATCGGGTCATCATGACAGCTTTATAAACCTAAACTTACTTCAATGGTTGGTTTGATCGTCCTGCCAATAGTGATCCTGCTTGTCTTTCTGGTTCTCATTATTTCGATTTTAACGAAGGTTTCTTCTCAACAGGAGCTGTTGGAATCATTGTATGATAAAATAAAGCAACTGACCGACCAGGTATCCCGGCTTTCATTGCCTCAAAAAAAAGAAGAGGAAAAATCGCCGAAACCTGTTTACAAAGAAGCGCCTAAGGTTCCTGCACCCGGACCACTATCAGAAAAGAAAGAACCGGTAAAAGAAAAAAAAATAACCGTCACGATTGTAGAAAAAGTCATTACCCCTGTTGAAGACAAAATAATGAGGCCATCTACAGAAAGTACAGATTGGTGGAGCAAGTGGCTTCAAAATAATCCTGATCTTGAAAAATTTATTGGTGAAAACCTCGCAAACAAAATTGGCATAGCCGTATTAGTGCTGGGTATTGCCTTTTTCGTAAAATATGCTATTGATAAAAACTGGATCGGCGAAGCAGGTCGTATTATTATTGGATTAATAAGTGGTGGTATTCTTATTGGCCTGGCGCATTATGTTCGCAACAGCTATCGCTCTTTTAGTTCAGTATTAGTAGGGGGAGGTCTGACGGTATTTTATTTTACAATTGCGTTTGCGTTTCATCAATATCATTTGATCAGCCAGGACGCTTCATTTATTATTATGATAGCGATCACAGCTTTTTCCGTGATCCTTTCACTTTTGTACGACAGGATGGAACTGGCCATATTAGCTACTATCGGCGGATTTATAACGCCGTTCCTGGTAAGTACCGGCCAGGGCAATTACATTGCACTCTTTACCTATTTATGCATTTTAAATTCGGGATTGATGGTGTTATCCTGGTTCAAGCGTTGGCCAATCATCAATACGATTGCACTCTTTTTTACTTTGCTGATTTATGGAGGCTGGCTTACAAACAGGATTCTGCTTAACGAAGATGCAGCCTTCCCGTATAAAAATGCACTTTTCTTTGCCAGCTTTTTTTATGCCCAGCTCATAACAATGAATATTATTAATAAGCTGCGATTGAAGCGCGTGTTTACGGCTTTTGATTTTATTATTGTACTCAGTATTAATTTCCTGTATTACGCCGCTGGTATGATCATTCTGCAATATTGGAATGATGGAAGTTATAAAGGGTTATTTACCACTTCATTGGGCCTTCTCAATCTTGCGTTGGCCTGGATTTTTTTCCGAAATATAAAAGTGGACAAGAATTTCGTTTTCCTGCTTATCGGTCTTACACTTACGTTCATTTCACTTGCGGCCCCTGTACAGTTAAAAGGAAACCATATTACCCTTTTCTGGGCTGCAGAAGTAGTAGTTTTATTTTGGTTATACCAATACGCAAGGATCACGCTATTAAAAATTGCTTCGGTATTCATCAGTATTCTCATGATGGTGAGTTTATTAATGGATTGGTCGCAGATTTATTTTTCAGGCAAAGAAATTATTCCGGTCATCGCTAACAAAGGCTTTATAACAACAATTTTATCGGCGGTATCTTATTTTATATACTATCGGCTCATGCGTATGGAAGCCGATTCGTATTATCTTAAGGGGGTCACGAATCGACAGGTAAGAAATTTTTTATTGGTTGGCAGTATTCTTATAGCCTACTTCTCAGGCGTTCTGGAAATATTTTACCAGTTCAGCACCCGTTTCCCTGATAGATTGATCTATGTGATTTACCTGCAATTGTACACGTTCGCCGTAACCTGGCTGCTATTACAGCTATTCCGGCGTAGCGACAAGCCGGGCCTGCTTCGCCTTGGTTTAACTATATTTTGCTTTGCCTTGTATCTTTTAAGCCTGCGTACTAATTATGAAGTGTCATTTCAAATGCTTCGCAGTGGAAATGATAAGTCGCATTTTATAGCCCACTGGATTGCAGCAGTTATTTTATTCAAATTATTATATGATCTCATCTTTTTTTTCAGGAAAAATCAACCCGCGTGGTTTTCTTATCAAACTTTCTTTACCTGGGCTATAACCGCAGGATTGGTTCTATTGCTAAGTGTAGAAATGTATCATGTTATATTATGGACAAATTACCGGCAGGAAAATGATTGGGTCTATTGGGAAAACCTGTATTATAAAGCAGGGCTTAGTATTCTATGGGGTCTGGCTTCTTTTATAATGATGTGGTTGGGTATGAGAAACCGTTTCCGCACCTTGCGGGTTATTTCATTGAGTGTATTTACAGTTACTCTTATAAAATTATTTTTTTTCGATATCAGTAATATTCCGCCGGGTGGTAAAATTGCCGCATTCATTATGCTTGGAATACTATTGCTGGTCGTGTCTTTCATGTATCAGCGACTAAAAAAAATTATCATTGATGATAAAGCGGAAAAGAAATAGGTTCGGTATAATTTTCCTGTTGATTCCCTGGTCTGCCGGGGCACAGCAGTTCCGGCATACCTGTATGATTGATTCAGTGAAAGAATCCGGCTTTTATTCTATTCCTGTTTCACCTGATATAAGCGCTTATCTCAAAACTGATTTCAGTGATATAAGGATTGTGAATGAAAAAGGGCAATGGATACCTCATATTATTAACTATCCTTACAATAATAAATCTCATGAATTTGCTTATTTTGATCTACCCATTATAAAAAAAGAAAACGCAAATTCGCAAACCACAATTATTGTTGGCAACAACGGTAACCATGATTTATCCGATTTATTTATCAATGTAAAAAATGCAATCGTGAATCGCTTTGCTTCCCTTAGCGGGAGTGATGACCAGCTGAAATGGTTTACTATCAGGGACAGCATTTTGTTAAAAGACACGGAATTGATCTTAGATAATCAACCGGCATTGAAGATCTATTTCCCGCCTGTTAATTATCCTTATTTCAGGATCATTATTTTCAATGGGAAAAATGATCCGTTGAATATACAGAAGGTAATGAACGATGGGCCCCCACTGCCTGAAAAAGATGAACAATACATTTCCAATCCGAAAGCCGGCTTTATTCAAAGTGATAGTTCCGGTTATTCATTGATCCGGATAGAAAATAAGAATAATTTTCATGTCAGCAGGATCAATATCAATATCCCTTCTCCAAAATATTTTGAGCGTAAGGCCTCATTATATACTGCATATGCCGGAAGCATTAAAGGCATGAGGCAAGCCAATCCTGTTGCAGAATTGACCCTTTCATCCAATAGTACCGGCGATTATAATCTGCCATTGTTAAAAAGCCGGGTATTTTATCTTCTTCTTGAGAATAAAGATAATCCACCTCTGCAAATGGCAACCATTACAACGGAACAGGGAAACAAGGAGATCATTGCTTATCTTGAAAAAGGCAAAAGCTACCGGCTTTTATTTGATGATTCTCTGGCGATGGCGCCCGATTATGATTTAAAGTCATTTGTAAGAAACACTATCGGCAAACTGAATGTGGGAGAGATAAGCGCCGCTAATCAAACAACCATAAAGGTTGCGGCCGGAAAAAACAAAAACAGGTGGATCTGGCCATCCATAATACTTGTGATCGTATTGCTTGGTTTCTTTACATTGTCCCTGACCCGCGAGATAAAAAAAACAAATAACAACTCAGGAATTGAATGATTGTATATAATATCACCATCAAAATTGATCCTCTGATTGAGACTGAATGGCTGCATTGGCAAAAGAATGAACATATTCCCGACGTAATGACGACCGGTCTTTTTGATGATCACAAATTTTTTCGTTTGCTGGAAGAAGATAAAACAGAGGGCATCACTTACGTTGTACAATACTTTACTTCATCTATTGAAAATTATAAAAAATATACTGAACAATTCGCACCGCAGTTGCGTGAAAAAGCGTTGGCCAAATGGGGAAATCGATTTATCGCTTTTCGCACAATTATGCAGGTTGTGAATTGAGTGTGCAAAAAGATTTTTTTGTTTTGCATATCAAAAAACAATTGTATATTCCTTCAAAGCCTTTACTGGCAAGGTTTTCCGGCTATGTCGCTGAAACTCAGTGTTATCAAGGGTTTTACCTGATCATAAAAAATATATTTTCATGAACAAAAAACAGCCATTTTGCTAAAATCCTTACCGGATAAGGGTTCGGACATTTTTTACAAAGAGCAAAATCAAAGAAAAAAATTTTGTCGGAAAAGAAAACCTTCTAAATTTGTCGTTCTTACAAAACGCTTAAAAATTTATAATTATGAACAAAGCTGAATTGATTAACAAAGTTGCCGATGATGCCGGCGTTACTAAAACACAGGCTAACGCCGCTTTAGATTCCTTCATTGAAGCAGTTACCAAAACTCTGAAAGGTGGTGGTAAGGTTACCCTGGTTGGCTTCGGTACTTTTTCGGTATCTAAGAGAGCTGCCCGCAACGGTCGCAATCCTCAAACCGGTGAGGTAATTAAAATTAAAGCAAGAAAGGTTGCCCGCTTTAAAGCCGGTAAAGAACTATCTGGTAAATTGTAATTCTACCATCAACTTTTTTAAGAGCCCCAGCTATTTCCATTTTTTAGTATGGGGCTTTTTTAGTAATACTGATAAACATATTTCAATAATTAAACAATAAAAAAACCATGGGAAGAGGAGATAAAAAAACCAAAAAAGGAAAGATTTTCAAAGGCTCATTTGGAAAAAGCCGGCCTGCGAATAAGAAGAAGAACGTTGCAAAGAAAAAATAATACAGATAAAAGAAAAAAGTGAACCCGATAGCTATCGGGAGATAAAAGCCATTTAATGTCATTTTTATCTGTTATCTATTAACTTTTATCTTAAGGTGCAAGCCTCTCAATTTTCCAACTTCTATCCTCCCGGAGCGTGTATTGAATTCTATCGTGCAAACGACCTGGTCTTCCTTGCCAAAACTCAATAATAACGGGCTTTACAAGGTAACCGCCCCAATGAGAAGGGCGAGGAATGTTTTTTCCATCAAATTCCTTTAAAAGTTTTTCGTACTGCTCATCGAGCCATTGACGATTTTCAATGACCTGGCTTTGCGGTGAAGCTACAGCTCCTGCCTGGCTGGCTTGTGGCCTCGATTGAAAATAAATATCATTTTCTTCTATACTTATTTTTTCAACCAATCCTGTAATTCTGACCTGTCGTTCCAGTTCTTTCCATAAAAAGACCAGGCAGGCTTTTGGATTTTCTGCCAGCTGCTGGCCTTTATAACTATTGTAGTTAGTAAAAAACATAAACCCGTTTTCATCAAACCCTTTTAATAATACAGTCCTGGCAGATGGCATGCCATCAGATGAGGCTGTTGCCAACGTCATTGCATTTACTTCGATGATCTTTGCTTCTAATGCATCCTGCCACCAGGTATTAAATTGCTTTACCGGGTCCGCATCAACCTCTGACTCGTTTAAACTTTTGTGTGAATATTCTCTCCTGATCTCTGCAATTTGATCTTCCATGTTATTCTTTTTTTTGAAATGCAAAATTACCTGCTAATATGAGTACAAAAAAATAAAGCCCCGATAGTGTCGGGGCTTTACCGGGAGTATTTAGGGGCTGACTTGTCGCTTTAAAAGCTGGTTTTCTTCTGAAACAACGTTTAACATGCTTTCCAGTTCGCCGATCCTTCGTAATTGATGCTCGAGTTTTTTATTAGCGTCAGCAACCATTTGCAGGTCTTCATTCAATTCTTCCAGGTAGCTTACACGTTTCAGTAATTGCTGTCGCTGAAAATTTGCTTCACGTAATTTATCTTCTACTTCATTTAACTGAAGTGTTAATTGCTGATTTTCCAAAGTGGCTGCCTGCAGTTTTATCTTTTGATCTTCGTAGTCCCTGCTGCTTCTGTGAAACGCTTCTTTCAGGTCTTCAAATTCCAGGTTTAACATCCGGCTTGCAGAAACCTGTGATTCCAGTTTTTGTATCTTACTTTGAAGGTTATTAAAATCGCTGTAAGCATTATCCAGCATCGATGTCATCTCACGGGTGAGTTGCTCTTTTTGCTGTATATTGTTGATTTCAGTTTCTCTTTGATTAAGAAGATACTTCAGTTCCCTGACCTGACCGGTCAATTCTTCATTTTCCTCTTCTATTAATTTTTGTTTTTCCTCGTTCTCTTTTATAGCGTCAATATTTTCCAGTAAAAGAGTGATCTTCTCGTTATGTTCAAGCAGGCTCTCCTGTGCCTGGCGAAGTTGTTCAAGGTAACCGGGTTTGGTTTCTACACTGGTCTTATTAATTGATCCGATCTCTGATTCGATCCTTTTTTGCTTTTTTGTCAGCTCTTCTATTTCTATTTCGTAAATATGATTATCTTCTTCGGCTTCCGATAAACGGGTTTTTAGCTCGGTCAGTTCTTTATCCTTTAATTCTACATCATTAAAATATTTGAGCTTCCAGTCATCAAAATTTCTTTTGACCCTTTCTGTTTCACCGGGAGTGTTTTTCAGATTGCGCCGGCTGGTAAGGAAAAAATGAATAACAATTCCCAGTGACACAGCACAAAAAAACAATACTGTCAGTTCGACAATAGATAAATTGAGCGTCATTTTGGTTCAGAGGTTCGTAAAATCAAGGTAAACTAAAAAAAAACAGGCATTTGCTAAAACACAAGTTATTCACAATGGTGCAGATCAATTCCATTAAATTTTTCAGCAAAAAAATTATCCTGTAACAAGAGTTCCTACCCTTTCTCCTGTTACTACACGGCGAAGATTGCCAGGCTTATTCATATCAAAAACGACGATTGGCAGGTCGTTTTCCATGCAAAGCGTAAAAGCAGTCATATCCATTACACGGAGATTCTTAGAAATACATTCGTTAAAGGTTATTTTATCATATTTATAGGCACCAGGATTTTTTTCCGGGTCTTCTGAGTAAATCCCATCCACTCTTGTGCCTTTTAAGATCACTTCTGCCTTGATTTCTATAGCCCTTAATACCCCTGCTGTATCAGTTGTAAAATAAGGGTTTCCCGTACCGGCCCCAAAGATCACCACTCTGCCTTTTTCTACGTGCCGGATAGCACGCCTGCGAATATACGGCTCTGCAATCTGCTCCATTTTGATTGCACTCTGCAAACGAGTGTAAACACCTATTTTTTCCAGGCCTGCCTGTAAGGCCATGCCATTAATTACCGTTGCCAGCATACCCATATAATCTCCGTGAGCCCGTTCAATTCCGGTCTCAGCTTCGTTCATTCCACGGTAAATGTTACCGCCGCCAATGACTATGGCCACCTGTACCCCTAATTCAGTAATGGATTTTATATCCTGCGCATATAAACCAATAACACCGGCATCAAGACCAAAACTTTTATCACCCATTAATGATTCGCCGGAAAGTTTAAGAAGAACACGTTTGTACTTGGGAAGCATTTACCGATTGCAGATTTAAGATTACCGATTGCCCGCAGGATTCTGTGAACAGATTTCGCAGCGAAGATAGGGAAACGGATTGTAGTTTAATCCCGATAGCTACCGGGATAATATTTTTGTTTCAAACATCAGTAATTCTTATTCGTGTCACAGTTGCGGGATCGTGTCACTTCCTTCGGCGTTTTCAATTCTTCCCGCGGATATTCGCCGATCCATTCGCTGATGTCGCAAAGAAATGTTTCAAAATTTAAAAATTGGCGTTAATCTGCAGAATCCGCGGGATAATCTTGTTCTCAGCGAACATCAGTCGCTTATCGGGAGACTATTCAGCTTTATCCAGGCTTCTAACCAGAAAACAGCCACAAGCAGAAACAACTTACTTTTACAAACTAAATTTACCACCATGTTTTTACTTATTCTTGGTTTCATTGCGCTTATTCTTGGAATTTCATTAAGGTCCATTGAAAATTTCGGCCGCTACGCAAGGGGTCTGGCTGTGGCTGGTGTTGTATTGATTGTTATCGGCATAAGTTTAAGTTGTTTCGTTCAGATTGATGCCGGCCAGGTTGGTGTAAAAAAATTATTCGGAGAAGTAAAGCCCAGTGTATTATCAAGCGGCCTTCATTTTATTAATCCTTTATACGAAATTGAAAAATTGGATATAAAAACACAGAATTATACCATGAGCGGGATACATGATGAAGGACAAAAATCAGGGGACGATGCTATCCGGGTATTAACAGCTGATGGACTGGAGGTGACCATTGATCTTACTGTGTTGTATCGCCTTATTCCCGTCGATGCACCAAAACTGGTAAGAGAAACAGGCGTGGATTATGAATATAAAATTGTACGCCCGATCGCCCGGACCCGTATTCGTGATAATGCTGTGTATTACGAAGCAGTGGCCTTATACTCCACAAAAAGAGACGAATTTCAAAATAGAATTTTTAATGGCATTGAAGCTGATTTTAAAAAAAGAGGATTGCTCCTGGAAAATTTATTGGTCAGGAATATAACCTTACCCGCAGCGGTGAAGGGAACGATAGAACAAAAGATACAAGCCGAACAGGAATCACAAAAAATGCAGTTCGTATTACAAAAAGAAAGACAGGAAGCCGACAGAAAAAGAATAGAAGCCCAGGGCATTGCAGATTATCAGCATATCATCAGTGAAAGTCTTACCGATAAACAATTACAATACGAACAAATAAAAGCATATAAAGAAATGGCCCTTTCTGCAAATGCAAAAATTATTGTCATAGGGAAGGGTAATACTCCGGTCATTTTAGATTCAAAAAATTAGGACCGTGTTTTTGTTGCTTTAATTGAATAGACCATGGGTATTTTATCTTCCAGTCCTTTGATCCACCAGTTACCCTCTTTATTTTGTATGGTATTATTGAAACAGGGGTAGGGTGAGTACATATATTCATTGAAGAATTCAATTTGTAATCCATGTGTTATTAATGCGTTCAGCACTTCACTGATGCTATGATTCCATCCATATTCCGTTGCCTGGATATCAGCTTGCCTGTCAGTATAGGTGCCCTGGCTTATCGTTTCAATCACTTCACGATTCTCATAGCAATATTTTATTTCTTTAAAATCGTCATCAAACATCCAGATCACAGGATGAAATTCAGCGATATAAAAAATTCCACCGGGTTTTAAATAATAAGAAATAATTTCTGCCCATTTACCAAGATCAGGCAGCCAGCCTATAACTCCGTAAGAAGTAAAGACAATATCGAAGGCCCCACCTAAATCCTCCCCGCCAGCCGGCGGGAGGACTTTCGAAAACGCTATATTTTGCGGATGCAAATCGTAAATGTTGCAGCAGACGAATTTTGCATCCAGGTTCAATTCATCATTTAATTTTTTTGCTTCTTTGATCGCTTCATCGGAAAGATCGATCCCTGTAACATTTGCACCCAACCTTGCCCAGTTCAGGCTATCCATTCCAAAATGACACTGGAGGTGAAGCATCTTTTTCCCTTTTATATCACCCAGCTCATTTAATTCTATTGGAGTAAGAACATTTTTACCATTCTTAAATCCATTCAGATCGTAAAATGAAGAATCTTTATGAATAGCGGTTCGCTTGTTCCAGAGGTCTTTGTTGGCAGAAAAATATTTATTGTAGTCTGTCATCTTCTAAAATTAAAAGGGAGCCTTGTGCCAGCTCCCTTCAGGATTATAAATATTTCTTTGGTTATCCTAACGCCACTCTCCTGAATCCGGTCACCTTCACATCACCCGTTTCTTTCAGATAATCACCAACTGTTTTGCCTGCATCTTTTACAAAGGCTTGTGCCGTTAAAGTTTGCTCTTTAAAAAAAGAGTTCATCTTTCCTTCGGCAATTTTTGCAAGCATCTCATCCGGCTTACCTGCCATCTTCGGATCCTGTTTCATCAGTTCTATTACAATATCTTTTTCACGGGCAATGACATCAGCAGGCACACTCTGTGCATCTACGGCGACCGGGTTTAATGCAGCTATCTGCATAGCTACATCCTTACCAGCTTCCGCCGCTTCTTTACTTAAACCCACTAATACACCAATACGATAAGCACCATGTATATAGGAAGCTACATAAGGAGCATCTATTCTTTCAAATTTTGTAATGCCGATCTTTTCTCCGATCGCGGCGAGTTTATCATTTACAAGATCAGAAACTTTTGAACCATTTGTTTCCGCATTATTCAGCTCATCAAGACTTTTTACATTATTCTTAATAGCTGCATCGGCAATTGATTGGGCAAATGCTACAAAGTCTGCATTCTTACTTACAAAATCTGTTTCGCAACTAACACAAACAACAATCCCTGTTTTGTTATCGGAAGTTGTTTTTGCAATTACAACACCTTCTTTTGCTTCACGGTCACTTCTTTTTGCCGCAACTTTCTGGCCCTGCTTACGCAGCCAGTCAATCGCTGCTTCAAAATCGCCGTTTGTTTCTGTTAATGCTTTACGGCAATCCATCATACCCGCGCCGGTCATCTGTCGTAGTTTATTAATATCCTGTGCTGTTATAGTTACTGTGCTCATATTCCAAATCCTCCTAAGGCGGACTTAATTTTTTAGTTAATAAATTAATTATTCTCCTTCCGACCCTTGATACACCACTTAACTCCCCCTTGGGTGAAGGAGTTTCTTTACCTTCCGCCACCAGGTCTTCTCTGGCCGCCTGGCATACGACGCTTTGGTTGGTTACCGGGGCCTGTTCCGCGCCCTCTTCCACCACGGCCACTCTCAGCTTCTGCCTCAGCAAGTAATTTGGCTGCTTTCTTTTCATTCTCATCCATACTTGTTGACTCTTCAGACTCTTCATCTCTCGCAGCCTGCCGTTCGGCCAAACCTTCGGCAATAGCAGCGGTTAAGTAGTTAGAGATAATCGCGATCGATTTGGTAGCGTCATCATTTGCAGGAATGGCGAAGTCAACTTTGTTAGGATCACAATTGGTATCAACCACGCCAAAGGTCGTGATGCCCAAACGTTTTGCTTCAGCCAAAGCGATATGTTCATGCCCGATGTCAACGATAAACAAGGCAGCAGGAACACGACCTAATTGTGCAATTCCACCCAACACTTTTTCCATTTTCTCTTTATCACGGCTAAGTGTCAAACGTTCTTTTTTCGTGATGCTGTCAAACGTTCCGTCACCCAGCATCTTTTCAATGTTCTGCATTTTCTTTACACTCTTGCGAACCGTATTAAAATTGGTAAGCATACCTCCCAACCAACGTTCTGTTACAAACGGCATATTGACTTTGCGCGCACATTCGTTCACAATGTCTTTTGCCTGCTTTTTTGTGCCTACAAACAAGATTTTTTTTCCGCTGCGTGCAATCTGTTTCATAACAGCTGCAGTTTCCTGAAGGCAATCAACGGTTTTGTTGAGGTCAATAATGTGAATTCCTTTTTTCTCAGCAAAGATGTAGGGCAACATCTTTGGGTTCCACTTCTTACGCAGGTGACCAAAATGTACACCGGCATCCAAAAGTTGCTGTTGAAGTGAAGTGTTATTTTCCATTATAATTGTTTGATTATAGATTATTAATTATTGATTATTTTTCATTGACTAACGACTACTTCTTCTAATAGAAGTAATCAATAATCAATAATAAATAATTACCTCTTAGAGAACTGGAAGCTCTTTCTTGCTTTTTTATGACCAAATTTCTTACGTTCAACAGATCTCGGGTCACGTTTCAGCAAGCCTGCAGCTTTTAATACAGGGCGAAGCTCAGGGTTCATTTCAACCAATACACGGGCAATACCAAGCATGGTCCCTTCGGCCTGTCCTTTGTAACCTCCACCTGTAGCATTGACCTTTATATCAAATTTGTTCAATGCATCAACTGTTCTTAAGGGGCGTTCCACCTGGTTCTGCAAATACACCAGCGGAAAATACTGTTTGTAGTCTTTGCCGTTCACTGTGATCTTGCCGTCTCCTTTTGAAACGAATACTCTTGTCACAGCTTCTTTACGACGACCCACGCCATTTCTTTGTTTTTCCATTTTTTTTTATTTGGTCCCGATAGTTATCGGGATGAGGTTTGAAACTTTAATTCTTTTGGTTGTTGTGCTCCATGCGGATGCTCAGCGCCTGTATACACAAATAATTTTTTATACATCTTACGGCCCAGGCGATTTTTCGGAAGCATTCCTTTTACAGCTCTTTCAATAATCACTTCAGGACGACGCTTCATCAGCGTTCTTGCAATTTCTTCTTTACGTCCGCCGGGATAACCGCTGTACGTGTCGTAAATTTTTTCATCTAATTTGTTTCCGCTAAAAACAACTTTGTCGCAATTCGTAACAATTACGTAATCGCCACAGTCAACGTGAGGAGTATAGTATGCCTTGGTTTTGCCGCGAAGTACTGCAGCAATTTTAGCACACATACGTCCTACGGTTTGATTGGTACCGTCCACAACAAACCAGTCGCGTTCCACGGTAGCCGCATTCGCATGTTTGGTAGTAAAATGTAATTTGCTCATTCTTTTTTTCTTTTGATCTTCCCGAAAGAAAACCGGTTAAAAAATTACGACCGGGCCATCCCCCGGACTGTTCCCAGTTGTACCTTGAACCTTGGTTCTTGTACCTTATTTTGGGGGTCGCAAAGATAGGTTGAACTAAAGTTGATTACCAAAATATCGGGAAAGAATTTTAATCGCACCTTTATAATAGGCTGATTTTCAGTAAAATTTTTGCATTAAAAATTTTATAACTCCTCCAAACCTTTGCTATATAAGGCATTTAGAGGAATTGATTATGTGCCCGGCCTTAAGAATTACTATTATGCTTCTGTTGCCTGCTCTCCAGCTTTCGGAACTCTGTTGAATAAAAAGTTGGCAAATTACCAACCATTGTTT
>Ga0184636_1000234_pt1 | contig 13601 bp, 8 predicted proteins | sample PLM3_60_b2_FD_133164 | JGI IMG/M metagenome (GOLD analysis project Ga0184636, IMG submission 133164) | Groundwater sediment microbial communities from an aquifer in East River, Colorado, USA - PLM4_90_b2 | ecosystem: Environmental > Terrestrial > Soil > Riparian zone | place: USA: East River... | reverse complement strand
CTTTTCTGCCGGTTTCGCAGGGCTATGATCGATGGGTCGTCCGTTGGCCCTTCTGCGCCGCAGTTCCATGAACGATTGTGGTTATCACCATCATTATTATTCTCGCCGTTCTCCAAATTATGTTTCTCATTATATGAAACAAGGTCGTGCAATGTAAATCCATCGTGTGCCGTAATAAAATTGATACTTGCTGTCGGATGGCGATAATCGTTTTTATAAAGATCAGAACTGCCGGTAAAACGTTCTGCAAATTCAGAGAGCATGCTATCAGCACCTCGCCAGTAATCACGCATGCAGTCACGGTATTTTCCATTCCATTCTGCCCAGCCCGGTGGAAAATTTCCAACCATATATCCTCCTTCACCAATATCCCAGGGTTCTGCAATTAATTTCACCTGTGAGATTACGGGATCCTGGTGAATGATATCAAAAAAAGCACTTAAACGATCTACTTCGTGAAGTTCTCTTGCCAATGTTGACGCAAGGTCAAAACGAAAACCATCGACATGCATCTCCAGTATCCAGTACCGCAGACTATCCATAATCAATCTTAAAACGTTGGGATGATTTGCATTCAGTGTATTTCCTGTACCTGTGTAGTCTTTGTAATAACGTTTATCATCGCTTAGCCGGTAATAAGATGCGTTATCGACCCCCCGGAAACAAAGGGTGGGACCAAGATGGCTGCCTTCACCCGTGTGATTATATACCACATCGAGAATTACTTCAATGCCTGCTTTATGAAGCTCCTTTACCATATTTTTAAATTCAAAGACCTGCTCGCCTAAAATGCCATTGCTTGCATAACGCACATCAGGAGCAAAGAAACCAATCGTATTATAACCCCAGTAATTGGATTTTCCGTTTTCTACGAGATGTCGATCTGAAATAAAATAATGTACAGGCATTAATTCGATGGCGGTAACACCCAGGTCTTTAAAATAATTTATTGTAACAGGGTGAGCTAAGGCAGCATAGCTGCCACGGATATTTTCCGGAATTTGTTGCAGAAATTTTGTAAAACCTTTTACATGCAATTCATAAATAATCGATTTGTGATAGGGAATACGGGGAAAATTATCCCCTTCCCAGTCAAAATTCGGATCAATAACTACGGACCTGGGCAGGAACGGCGCACTGCCGATATCGCTAAAACTGAGGTCAGCATCCGCGTGACCTGGCTGGTATCCGAACAACGAATCATGCCATTGTATAGTTCCGGAAATTGCTTTTGCATAGGGATCAATTAAAAATTTATCAGGATTAAAGCGATGGCCATTTTGCGGATAATAGGAACCGTAAATTCTATAACCATATAACTGGCCGGGTTGTAAGCCGGGAATATATACATGCCACACATGATGTGTTCGTTCTTCAATTTTTATTTTACCGGATTCTGTTTTTTCTTCCGCTGAATTGAACAAACAAAGCTCTGCGCCCGTGGCATTTTCAGCGTAAATGGCAAAATTGACTCCCTTTCCATCCCATGTAGCACCTAATGGAAAAGGACTTCCCGGATATACAATAACACTCATCGCATGGGTTTATCTGTTGCTGCGAATTTGCAGACTTCAGCTGACATATATAAAAATGCCACTATTTTGCCAGCAAATAAAGAAAAGTTTTGAAGAAAATTACCAGTTCAATGCGCAGTTTCAGGTGTAGAAGACGTACGATCGTTTTTATGTTGCTTTTCTTCGATCAACTCTACAATATTATCAATCCGGTCCCTGATCTTATTTTTTTCAATTTGTGGGGTCCCATTATGCAGAGCGGCAGTGAATCTTTTTGTTTCCTCCATTAATAATTCCTGTAACTCTTCTAAATTAAGATTTTGTATTAACATGATTTGTACACTGGGATGACAGATTTTAATTGCTTAATAAATAAAATCAAAGACTATTCCATAAAGAATAACTGCTATGTCTTTAAAGGAATTTCAAAAAATTATTGAATGCTCTTACTGAAGGTTACTACAAAATTGGTACCCTCATTCACCTTGCTTTCAACATACATGTTTGCTTTGTGCAATTGAATGATCGAGTACGAAGCAGAGAGCCCCAGCCCGATCCCGTTTTTTTTCAATGAAAAAAACGGTTCAAAAAGTTTTGGCAAGTGTTCTTCCGGGATGCCGTGACCATTGTCATGAATGGAAACGGTGTAGTTATCTTCTGACTCGCTCATTAAAATTTCCAGTTTTCCGTTGTTTGATTCCATTGCTTCAATGGCATTTATAAGGATATTAGTAAAAGCAATTTTTAATTTTGGCTTGTCAGCCTCGATTTCCAGGGGCTGTTCGGGGTAGTTTTTTTGAACTTTTATTCTTTGTAAATTAATTCTGTCTGCAGCGGTAGCAATACTTTCATCGACTATTTCCTGTAAAGAATGTTTTTGAAAAAATAATTCTGCCGGCTTAGAGAGATTTAGAAGTTCGATAATGATGTGATTGATCCTTACACAATTTCTCCGGATGATGCTGACCAAATTTTTTTGTTTTTCATTTGTATTTTCGGGAAGCTGAATATTGTCAATGGAAAGGCTGATATTATTTAAAGGATTTCTTATTTCGTGAGCCAGTATGCGCATCAAACGCTCATTGGCTGCAAGTTTTTGCGCCTGCAGATTTGACTCTTCCGCTTTTTTTATATTGGTGATGTCATGAAGAATACCATGAATAACAAGCTGACCCGGAGTGTCTAAATAGGAAAGGGAAAGTAAACAGGGTTTTATTTCTTTATCATAATTACTGATATCCAATTCAAGATCATCTATCGTTTTTTCTTTTTTCAGCAGCTTGCTGATTTTTTCTTTTTGTTCGTCTTCGTCAATAAAATCGTAAAGGCTTTTGCCGATCAGTTTGACTTCATCTAATCCAAATAATAGCGAAGCGGCATCATTGACCTCGGTAAAGCACAGTGTTTCATCAACAATAAAAACTGCATCTTTTGAACCTTCAAAAAGATTGCGGTATTTATTTTCACTCGCTTTTAATTCTTTTAAAGTAGCAGCCCTGTCAAGAGAATAACGGATGCAGCGTTCAAGCTTTTCTGTGTTCAGTTCCGATTTTACAAGGTAATCGGTGGCGCCGCTTTGCATAGCTGCAATATCGATTTCTTTATTTCCTTTTCCTGTAAGAATTACAATGGGAACATCACATTCCATTCGTGTAGCTTCCTGCAAAAGCTCCAGGCCTGTTTCATTTCCCAGCCTGTAATCAACAAAATAAATATCATATTCCCCGGATTTTATTTTTTCAAGTGCCGTTTTGTAATCATTGTACCAGTTTATGATAAATTTTTTTGCATCAATCAGTTTAATGTAATCGGCAATAATGAAAAAATCATCTTCATCGTCTTCTATTATCGCTATCCTGATGGTATCTTCGGTCAGCATTAGTTAAGCGTTTGGGGTAAAATTAATATAAAACAGGAGCCTGAATTCCCGTCGCTCTGCACATAAATCACGCCGTTGTGATTGTCGACAATCTTTTTACAGATGGCAAGACCAAGGCCGTTCCCCGGAAACTGTGATTTTCCGTGTAAACGCACAAATGGCTGAAAGATTTTTTCTGAATATTCGGAGTTAAAACCAATACCATTATCTGATATTTCAATTTTATGATATGGTTTGTCTGCAAGGGCGAACTGTTTTTTTTCTTTCTCAGTTGCTGGCCTTGATCTTATATTTAATACCAGGGAAGTTTCTGTTCTGCTGAACCGGGCCGCATTTTCCAGAATATTTTTAAACAACAGCGTGTACTGTTTTGAATCTCCTTCCAGTACGGGTAACGATGAAAGATTGATAGCGGTTTTTTTCCCCGGAAGCATTTGTTGCAAATCATATAATGCCTCCTCTATAACCGTTTTTATATCACAGGAACTGATGTCCATTGTATCAGAGCCTGCTTCTAACAATAAGGTTAATCCCCCGATCATTGACCGCATCTCAGCAATGCAGGATTGCATTCGCAGTATATATGGTTGTATGTCATCCTCCGGATTTTTTTTTAATCTATCTGTCAACCGGTCAAAAAATAGAAATAATTTTCGCAGGGGAGCATCAAGGTCATGAGCTGCAAGTTCAACGAATTCTTTATATTCCTGTTGCTGTTTATCCAATGGCATTCTTTAAGTTTTCAAATTTATTTCCAATTTTATTGCAGAAGAATTAACTTGCCTGTCTGCAGCCCGCCATTCTTCATTACCTGAGATTTTATTCCCCAGATAGCGCGTTTATGTTAAAAATAAAGATTTTAATTGTCGATGATGAAGACGACTATTGCATGATCATGAAGAATTATTTCCAGGAAAAAAATTACGAGGTTTTTTTGGCCTGCACTTTACAGGAAGGTCTTAAAATGATCGAGAAAATCTCTCCCGATATACTGATTCTTGATAATAATTTACCAGATGGACAAAGCTGGAAGCATGTAGAAATGATCGCTGAAAAAAACCCTTTGCTTAAAATATATCTTATCAGTGCTTACCGGCAAAAACCAGATTCTTTTAATTCTTCAAATATAACTATATGGGAGAAGCCTATCTCCTTAAGCTCTCTTGAAACTGTTTGCAAATAAAAACAGAGGAATATTTATACAATATCAGATCTTGCAAAAAGAAAGCATGTGACGAACTACATCCATCAGATCGTTGACATTAGAGGGTTTTACAACATATTCTATGGCACCTAACTCAAGACAAATATCCTTATACATATTAGATTTTGAAGTGCTCCATATCACTTTCGGGATCGTGTCATATCTGCTGGTGGTTTTTAATTCCCTTAATATATCCGCTCCATTCATTTCGGGCATATTATAATCTAACAAAATGAGGCAGGGCAGGTGATGGTCTTTCAGATCATGGAGGTAGGATATTATTTTTTTTCCATTATTAATGAACTTTAAGGTAAACGATTCATCAATGGAAGAAAATATCTCTGTCAGAAACTCTTCATCATCAAAATCATCCTCTCCGATCAATATAAATTTAGAATTATCCTCCTGAATAAAACTGCTTTTGTGGGGGTGGCTTTGTGGCATAGTTTTGAGGATTAAGGATCTAGACTGTAAGATATGATTTTTCCCAATTGTATCAGGAGGCCGGATAATTATTGATAAAAGATATTTTCTGAAATAAAAAATGTCAATTTATCGTTTTTTAAAACTATGTATTGTGTAGAAATTATGCCCCATTTCGCCACTTAACCATGCCCCATTCACTCTCAATTAAACGTCAATGAAAAAAAAATCAAAGACTTCCCTGGAGTCGCCTGCACCACTTAGCATGACAGAAGGATTAATCTCAGAAGAAGGAGCATCGACCCCGGATACAAATGGTAAAACAAATGGAAAAGCAATTGCAAAAAACAAAGAAAAGATCAGCACAAACGATCTTGAATTTTCAGATCACCTTAATAACAGGGAACTTCTCAGGGTTTTGGCAGAGGTAAGAAGCGGAAATTTCAGTGTTCGCATGCCCATCGATATGGTCGGAATTAGCGGTAAGATCTGTGATACATTGAATGAGATCATCTCCCTTAATGAAACACTTGTAGAAGAATTAAAACTGGCCAGAAATACGATTGGAAAAGAAGGACACTTAAATCACCGTGTTGAACTGCCAAGGTCTGCAAAAGGATCATGGAAATCAGGTGTCGATTCTATTAATAGTTTAATATCAGACCTTGTTCACCCTACCATTGAGATTGCGCACGTTATCAGTTCTGTTGCAAAAGGAAATCTTTCGCAGGAAATGCCTTTGAAGATCGGCGAACACGTTTTGCAGGGCGAGTTTGCAAAAATTGCAACCGAGGTTAATGACATGGTGAAACAGTTGAATTTATTTTCAATGGAGGTTACACGTGTTGCCCGCGAAGTTGGTTCGGAAGGTAAGTTGGGAGGCCAGGCAAAGGTAAAGGGTGTTGCAGGTGTGTGGAAAGATCTTACCGATTCAGTAAATCAAATGGCGGGTAACCTTACTGCCCAGGTAAGAAATATTGCAGAAGTAACAACAGCCGTGGCAAAAGGTGATCTGAGTAAAAAAATTACGGTGGATGTACAGGGAGAAATTCTTGAATTGAAAAATACCATCAATACGATGGTGGATCAATTGAATTCATTTTCTTCCGAGGTTACCCGGGTTGCGCGTGAAGTAGGTACTGATGGAAAATTGGGAGGCCAGGCTGAAGTAAAAGGTGTGGCAGGAACATGGAAAGACCTTACCGATTCGGTAAACCAGATGGCATCCAATCTTACAGGGCAGGTGCGCAACATTGCGGAGGTGACGACTGCGGTTGCCCGTGGTGACCTGTCAAGAAAAATCACAGTGGACGTAAAAGGAGAAATTCTTGAATTGAAAAATACCATCAATACAATGGTGGATCAGTTGAATTCATTTTCTGCCGAGGTTACCCGTGTTGCAAGAGAAGTAGGGTCCGAAGGAAAATTAGGAGGCCAGGCAACGGTGAAGGGCGTGGGTGGTGTATGGAAAGATCTGACAGAGTCAGTAAACCAGATGGCTTCTAATCTTACAGCACAGGTAAGAAATATTGCGGAAGTAACAACGGCGGTTGCTAACGGAGACCTTTCGAAAAAAATTACGGTGGATGTACAGGGAGAAATTCTTGAATTAAAGAACACCAACAATACAATGGTGGATCAGTTAAACTCATTTGCATCAGAAGTAACCCGTGTAGCATTGGAAGTAGGCACAGAAGGAAAATTGGGAGGGCAGGCGAAAGTGCAGGGCGTGGGCGGAACATGGAAAGACTTAACAGAATCAGTAAACCAGATGGCATCCAACCTTACCGGCCAGGTGAGAAACATTGCCGAAGTAACAACAGCGGTTGCTAATGGTGACCTTTCTAAAAAAATTACAGTGGATGTACAGGGAGAAATCCTTGAATTGAAAAACACCATCAATACGATGGTGGATCAGTTGAATTCATTTGCATCGGAGGTAACCCGTGTGGCACTGGAAGTAGGTACCGAAGGAAAACTGGGAGGCCAGGCAAAAGTGCAGGGCGTGGGAGGAACATGGAAAGATCTGACAGAATCAGTAAACCAGATGGCATCCAATCTTACAGGCCAGGTGCGAAACATTGCTGAAGTAACAACAGCTGTAGCGAAAGGTGATCTGTCGCGTAAGATCACAGTGGATGTAAAAGGCGAAATTCTTGAATTAAAAAATACGATCAATACACTGGTGGATCAGCTATATGCTTTTGGTTCCGAGGTCACACGTGTTGCACGTGAGGTTGGCTCTGAAGGCATTCTGGGCGGGCAAGCCGATGTACCTGGTGTGGAAGGATTATGGAAGGATCTCACAGACTCAGTAAATAAAATGGCATCGAATCTTACTTCACAGGTAAGAAATATTGCAGAAGTAACAACGGCGGTAGCGAATGGTGACCTTTCCCGTAAAATTGAAGTGGATGTGAAAGGTGAGATCCTTGAATTAAAGAACACCATCAATACGATGGTGGAACAACTTCGTGCTTTTGCGTCTGAGGTTACCCGTGTAGCAAGAGAAGTAGGTACAGAAGGAAAATTGGGAGGCCAGGCAAATGTGCCGGGTGTTGGAGGAACATGGAAGGACCTGACCGACTCAGTAAATCAAATGGCAGGAAATCTTACAGCCCAGGTAAGAAATATTGCCGATGTGGCTATCGCTGTGGCCAATGGTGATATGTCAAGAAAGATCACCGTAGACGTACGCGGAGAAATTCTGCAGTTGAAAGAAACACTGAATACCATGGTGGATCAGTTGCGTGCCTTTGCCTCTGAAGTAACCCGCGTGGCTCGTGAGGTGGGTACTGATGGTAAATTAGGAGGCCAGGCATTTGTACCCGGGGTTGCAGGAACATGGAAGGATCTGACAGACTCAGTAAACCAGATGACAGGTAATCTTACATCACAGGTGCGAAACATTGCCGAAGTAACAAAGGCAGTTGCATCCGGTGACCTTTCAAAAAAAGTAACCATTGACGTTAAAGGTGAAATCCTTGACCTGAAAAATACAATCAACACGATGGTGGACCAGCTGAACTCGTTTGCTTACGAGGTAACACGTGTTGCAAGAGAAGTGGGTACGGAAGGAAAATTGGGTGGTCAATCAGAAGTACAGGGCGTTGCAGGTACGTGGAAGGATCTGACAGACTCTGTGAACATGATGGCATCAAATCTTACAAACCAGGTTCGTGGTATTGCAAAAGTTGTGACTGCTGTGGCCACAGGAAATCTGAAACAAAAATTATCGATCGTATCGAGAGGAGAGGTAGCACAATTAACGGATACAATCAATGAAATGATCGATACACTGGCCTTATTCGCCGACCAGGTTACCACGGTGGCACGCGAAGTAGGTGTTGAAGGAAGATTAGGGGGGCAGGCGAGTGTACCGGGCGCCTCGGGTATCTGGAAAAACCTTACAGAGAATGTGAATCAGCTTGCAGAAAATCTTACCACGCAGGTGCGCGCAATTTCTGAAGTAGCATCTGCGGTTACAAAGGGTGATCTTACACAGATGATACGCGTAGAAGCAAAGGGTGAAGTGGAAGAGTTGAAAGATACGATCAACCAGATGATTGCTAACCTGAAACAAACAACATTGAGAAACCAGGAGCAGGACTGGTTAAAATCAAACCTTGCAAAGTTCACACAAATGTTGCAGGGGCAAAAAGACCTGAATACGGTTACCCGTCGTATTCTTTCAGAATTAGCACAGGTGGTAAATGCGCAAAAGGGAATGTTCTATATTCTTGAACAGGATGATAATTTCAAAAACCCAAAATTAAAATTGTTTGCCGCCTACGCTTTCGGAGATGAAGTAAAAACAGCAAAAGAATTTGCACTGGGTGAAGGTTTAGTTGGACAATGCGCTCTGGAAAAAGAACGGATCCTTTTATCAAACGTTCCAAAAAATTATATAAAGATCGGTTCTGGTCTTGGGAAGGCTTCACCTGTTAACCTCATTGTGCTGCCGGTGTTGTTTGAAAAAGAAATAAAAGCGGTGATTGAACTGGCTTCATTCGATACGTTCAGCGAAACCCACCTTGACTTCCTGAGCCAGTTAACAGAAAGTATCGGTATCGTATTAAATACCATCGAGGCGAATTCGAGAACAGAGAGCCTGCTTGAACAATCACAATCATTAACTGAGGAGTTAAGAAGAACAAATGAAGAATTGCAGGATAAAGCTCACCTGCTGGTGAAACAGAAAGAAGAAGTGGAAGCAAAGAATAAAGAAGTAGAGGAAGCGAGATTGTCATTGGAAGAGAAAGCGGAACAGCTTCAGCTTACTTCAAAGTATAAATCGGAGTTTCTTGCCAACATGTCCCATGAATTGCGGACACCATTGAATTCGCTGTTGATCCTCGCGCAGCAACTTTATGAAAACCATGAAGGCAATCTTAATGATAAGCAGATCAGTTACGCAAAAACCATTCATAGTTGCGGTGACGACCTGATACAATTGATCAACGATATACTTGACCTTTCCAAGATCGAGTCCGGATATATTTCTACAGATTTCGTCAACCTGCAATTCCACGAGATCGCATCGTTTGTTGAAACAACCTTCAAGCATATATCGGAAAATAAAAATTTGCGCTTTACTATTGAAGTGGATGAAAAATTACCTTCCAGTCTTGAAACAGATGCACAGCGTCTTAACCAGATACTCAAAAATCTTCTTTCGAATGCCTTTAAGTTTACAGAAAAGGGAGAGGTTAAATTAAATATCTATGAAGCCGCACATAACCGGAAACAAAGCAATTCGAATTTAGACAATGCAAAACGTGTGGTGGCCTTTGAGATAAAAGATACAGGTATCGGTATCTCAAAAGATAAACAGAATATAATTTTTGAAGCGTTCCAGCAGGCGGAAGGGTCTACAAGCCGCAAGTATGGCGGTACCGGTCTTGGTCTTTCGATCAGCCGGGGTCTGGCCGATCTTTTGGGTGGATCAATAGAACTGGAAAGTGAAGTAGCTTATGGAAGCACGTTTACTTTATTCTTACCGATCGAATACAATGCTGCCATTGCAAGAAAAGAAAAACAGACTTCCCTTAAGGTAAGCGAATATAAACTGGCTGAAACCAGCGATGAAAATAGTTTACTTCAGTCGGTGCCGACCATAAAAGTAAATGAGATGAAAGAGCTGGATGCATTAAATGAGATCATTAATGAAATAGGAGACGATAGAAATAATATTATCGCCGGCGATAAAGTTGTTCTGGTCATTGAAGATGATATTCGTTTTGGAAAAATAATGATGGAAAGAGCACATGAAATGGACCTGAAGATCGTAGTGGCCACCCATTTCGGTGATGTATTTGACCTGGTAAATAAATATAGCCCGATATCGGTGACACTGGACGTAAAATTACCGGATGCAAGCGGCTGGCGAATACTTGACCTGTTTAAAAACGATATCCACTTCAGGCATATTCCTGTACATCTTATCTCGGGTGAAGAAAACCGGTTACTTGCCATGCAGCGTGGTGCAAGAAGTTTTCACCTTAAACCATTGAAGACAGAAGCGCTGAATAATTTATTCAACGATATTGTTCAGTACAATGAGCGTATGCGAAAAAAGCTGTTGATCGTAGAAGATAACGAATTGGATTCTTCGCAAATAGCCAGGATATTGGACAATGGGGAGCTGATCGGTATTGAGATAGTTGATTCAGGTCTGAAAGCATTGGAGCTTATCAAAGACAATGAGTACGATTGTATCATTGTAGATTATATGCTGCCTGACATCGGGGGATTGGAATTTGTTACTGAAATAGGCAGTATCAAAAAAATACAGATGACGCCGGTATTGATCTATTCAGCGAAAGATTTTACACCCAAAGAAAAAACACAGTTGAAACAATACGCCAACCGGATATTATTAAAAGATGTAAATTCCCTTGATCTTTTGCTCGAGGAAACAGTGATGATGCTGCACGTTGATCATATGGAACTCTTGCCGGAAAAAAGAAAATTGATCGATAATCTTCGTTCGAAGAAAGATGTATTAGCAAATAAAAAAGTATTGGTGGTGGATGATGATGTCAGAAATCTTTTTGCCTTAACAACGGCATTTGAGCGATATAATATTGAGACCGTAACAGCCGAAAGCGGCCAGGAAGCAATGAGTATACTTGGTGAAAATAAAGATATTGATATGGTATTAATGGATATTATGATGCCCGAAATGGATGGTTATGAAACAACGCAAAAGATCCGGAGGGAGCATAAAAATACCGCTCTGCCGATTATTGCTGTAACAGCCAAGGCAATGAAAGGAGACAGGGAAAAATGTATTGAGGCAGGGGCTTCCGATTATATAACCAAACCCGTAAAAATTGACCAGTTACTTTCGCTTATGAGAGTATGGCTATATAAATAATCAGAAATGCAACTTACCGGACATGACCTGAAACGCAGATCGGATATAAAAATACTTGTCATTGATGACAGAGAGGACAACCTGTTTTCTATTGAAGCCATTTTAGAAAGAGATGATTATACTATTGTCAAAGCAAATTCAGGCCGGGCAGCTTTAAAAATTTTATTGAATGAATTCGATTTTTCCCTCATCCTCATGGATGTGCAGATGCCCGATCTGAATGGTTTTGAAACAGCTACTATTATTTATGAACGGGAGAAATTAAAGAACATACCCATCATTTTTATTACAGCACATGATTATGATGAGGATTTTATTTTCAGGGGTTATAAAATGGGCGCTGTTGATTATATCTATAAACCCATCAACCCCGAACTGCTTAAAGTTAAAGTAGGAGTATTTGTAGAACTATACCGCAAGAACAAGCAGTTAATGCAGCATGAAAAAAAATTACTCGCAACAAATCGTTCCCTGCAAAAAGAAATAGAAGATCGCAAAGCTTCGGAAGAAAAAGTCCGGTCCCTTAATGCCCAACTGGTGCAGAATAATGCACATTTAAAAGCCATAAATGAAGAACTGGATCGCTTTGCCTATGTCGCATCCCACGACCTGCAGGAACCTCTCAGGAAGATCATGGTGTTCAGCGATAAAATATTAATGAAGAACAATCATGATAAAGAAACCGAAAAATACTTTAAAAAAATAATTGGCTCTTCGCAACGCATGCAATTATTGATCAACGACCTTTTGAGCTTTTCCAGACATTCAACAAGCCCGTCCGATTTTAAAACGACAGATCTTACTATGCTTGTTAAGGAAGCAATGGGAACGCTGGAAATTGAAATAGAAAAATCAAATGCAAAAATTCATATTTCTGAGCTGCCGGTCGTAGAAGTTATACCCAGTCTTATGCAACAGTTGTTCTATAACCTGATAAATAATGCCATTAAATTCAGAAAAAAACTTGTTGACCCGGTAATTCATATCCGATCAGAAAAAATAAAATCATCAAACACACTGATCCCTAAATTTGAAAATGCGAATGATTATTATAAGATCACTGTGTCGGACAACGGTATCGGCTTTGATAATAAATATGCTGAAGAGATTTTTTTGGCATTCAAAAGATTGCATAGTCATAATGATTTTGAGGGAACAGGTGTCGGACTTTCTATCTGCAAAAAAATAATCGAGAAGCACAATGGTTTTATCACTGCCAGCAGTATCGTTGACCATGGCTCTGACTTTATAATCGGTTTGACCGAAAAACAGCACAAACCCTCTGCTGTCATTAAAGGGATCAAACAAGAGTAGCCAGGATAAAATCCCATTGCTTCGTAATAATATTGTATATGAATTTCATTTTTTTAAGGCAGCATATTAAACTTGTAAATGGTCTTATCAGGTGAGTTAATGCCATAAGATCAGAAAAGAACTATCTTAGATTGCCAAATTGTGAAAAAGCCTGAGAATATACGATTGCTCCAACAAGCCATTGCTTGTTTTGACGACGTTCAGGCCTATAAACAGCTTTTTCTGATCTTTCATTCTTCCCTTATCCAGTTTGCTGTTTCTATTACCCGCTCAAGACAATTATCAGAAGAAATCGTTTCCGATGTATTTCTGAAGATCTGGGAAAAGCGTCAGCAGCTTGATAAGATCGAAAATTTGCAGTTCTATCTTTTTACAGCCGTCAAAAACAGGGCGATAAACAAGCTTCATGAACAAAAGAAAAATCCAGTGATCAGTATCGATAGTGTTGCAGTGGAATTCAAAACTATTTATCATGACCCTGAACAAAAAATGATCTCTGCGGAAATGATCAGCCATATCCAGGCGATCATCCGGCAGCTTCCGCCCCGCTGCCAGCTCATCTTTAAATTGATCAAGGAAGATGGACTTAAATACAAAGAAGTAGCCGAACTTCTGCATCTTTCCTTAAAAACCGTCGAAAACCAGATGTCGCTGGCATTAAAAAAAATTGGTTCAGCCATCAATTTCAAACTCCACCATCTGGCAACCAGTTTTTCGGAAAATTAAATGTATCTCTCTTGGGGGTAATCCCGAAAATTTCTGTCTTACAATAAGAACTGCCTGTTATGACTGCTGACCGTTTCTGGGAACTATTGTCAAAAAAACTTTCGGGCGAGGCCAGTGACCAAGAGCTGAAAGAGCTCGAATTAATCTTGGCCTCCAGCAACG
>Ga0184636_1000233_pt1 | contig 13603 bp, 10 predicted proteins | sample PLM3_60_b2_FD_133164 | JGI IMG/M metagenome (GOLD analysis project Ga0184636, IMG submission 133164) | Groundwater sediment microbial communities from an aquifer in East River, Colorado, USA - PLM4_90_b2 | ecosystem: Environmental > Terrestrial > Soil > Riparian zone | place: USA: East River... | reverse complement strand
CGATGGTCTTGCCAAAGATGGCCTGACCGATTGTTATCATGGTTATGCCATGGGTTGTGCTGCTGATATTACCGCTGTTGAAAATAAGATCAGCCGGGAAGAACAGGATGCATTTGCCATTGAAAGTTATACCCGCAGCCAGAATGCATGGAGCAATGGAAAATTTGCTGATGAGGTAGTGCCGGTTGAAGTGCCTTCGAGAAAAGAGACGATCCGATTTGAAAAAGATGAAGAGCCCTGGAATGTGAAGTTTGATAAAATACCCGGCCTGAAGCCTGCATTCGGTAAAGAAGGAACGGTAACTGCTGCCAATGCCAGCACAATGAATGACGGAGCTGCCGCTCTTGTTTTAATGAGTAAAGAGAAAGCAGAGAAGTTGGGTCTGAAACCGATAGCGAAAATTGTTTCCTACGCAGATGCCGAACAGGCTCCTGAAAAATTTACAACTACTCCAAGTCTTGCAGTGCCGAAAGCTGTAAAAAAAGCGGGGTTAAAAATGAGTGATATTGATTATCATGAATTGAATGAGGCATTCAGTGTGGTGGGAATTGTAAATACAAAACTCATGAATCTTGATCCGTCAAAAGTAAATGTACATGGCGGGGCTGTTTCCATCGGGCATCCTTTAGGTGCAAGCGGCGCAAGAATTATCGTAACACTCATAAATATCCTTAAACAAAACAAGGGCAAATATGGTGCTGCAGGAATTTGTAATGGCGGAGGCGGAGCCAGTGCGATGGTGATTGAGAATTTGTAGTCAGTAGTAATTAGTCAATAGTGATTTTTATAAAAAACAAAGAGCTTCAGTTTTAAGCCGAAGCTCTTTGTTGTTAAAAATTTCTACTTCGAACTCAGATCAGCCCGGTAAAAAAGCATTTCACTCCAACGGGTTTCAACATATTTTGCATAATCTGCTAAATAATTCTCCCAGGAACCTGCGCCGTTGGCCGTATTAAATCTTTCCGGTAATGGTTTTCTGTAACCATCTGCCAGTTCTTTTAGTCCCCCTTTCAGCCTCGTGACAGTTATGATCTGGGGCTCGCCTGAGCCGGTAACCTGGTAAACTGCAACAGACTCACTGCCGGCCACCCATACTTTTTTTAATTTTTTTACGAGATCAATTACACCACCGATCATTCCTGGTTTGGGATACATGTGGTTAATGATAATTTTATCAGAATAATCTGTAAGGGCAACAGTACTGAGTGAATCTACAAAAACAGAATAACCGGAAGAGCCTCTTTCTGTAAGATAAATAGCTACTGATTTATTCCAATCAGTATTGTGGGCAGTGCCAAGATTACCCCGGGTGTCAGTTGCTTCCCAACTAGTCGGACCTTCTGTAATATGGTAACCGCCTGCATCCGGACCAGATTCAATTTCAAATACCCTCCATCTCCAATCACCGGTGTGATACTTTTGGGCATGGATTGTCAGAGCTTTTTCAAATTCAAGAACCTTGTCAACTTTTGGAAACACCCTGTTTGTGTTAATAACAGTTTTTGTCTGGCTTAGTCCCAAAACAGGAATAAATAACCAGAGAAGAAGTAATTTTCTCATGTGTGGCTTTTTAATGTTTAAAAATTATTATGGAAGCTTAAATAGGTGGAAGAGAGGAAAAGGTATGAAAAGAGATAATAATAAAAGGATTTAAATTTTTCAGACCTCATTAGTCTGTAATGTAACTTACCTGAGCTTGAGAGGGTTAGCAAAAAATGTAGTATAAACTCTACAAAACATTAGTAAATCCATCTACTTTTTCATGCACCCCTTAAAAGGGTTTCTCTGTAAAATTTTACTTTGGATTCGACCGAAAAGATCATCAGGAAGGAGGTAAGAAAATTCATCTATGCCTGGTAAGGGGTATGAGAATTTATAAAAGAAGAGGTTGTCAAAGTCCCAAAAAATAACCGCAGGAGGCGGGGAGACGCAGAGTTTGCAGGTCGAATAAACTCCATACTCTGCGTCTTTGCGACGCGGTAAAAAAATACTTTTGAGATGGCCTCTAAACCCTTTTTCTTCTTACATAATAAATGCTGAGCGAATCATCCTAAAAATATTCTGCTTCATTTCAAATCATTAATGTAACAGGAAATTAATGAACCTGGTTATATCCCTTAATCTAAGAGATCCTTTAGCTCTTAAGGTTCAAGTTCTTTTTTCATCTTGCCCATGATATCCTTTTCGATCATTTTCTGAGCAATAATGATCATATTTGTAAATGCTTTAGCGTGGGAAATACCATGTCCGATGATCACCGGTTTGGCAACGCCCAGGACAGGAGTACCGCCGTAATTTTCAAAATTAAAACGGTCAAAATATTCATGATCTAAGTTCTGTCTTTCACTTATTTCGTATAAGGATTCAGCAAGTTTTAAGATAACATTCCCTGTAAAACCTTCACAGACGGTAACATCAGCTTTATCAAACAAAATATCCCGGCCCTCTATATTACCTATAAAGTGGATGTGTTTGTTTTCCTTCAGTAAAGGATAGGTGGCCTGTGCAAGAACGTTTCCCTTTCCTTCTTCTTCACCCACATTGAGCAGAGCCACTCTCGGATTTTCAATACCCAGGATTTGCTGTGCATAAACAGAGGCCATTATTGCAAACTGGTTCAGTTGTTCGGGCTTGCAATCTGCATTTAACCCGACATCCACTATCAAACCGGTTTTTCCATTCTCTTTTGGGATCACACTGGAAATAGTCGGTCGCAATACACCTTCGATAGTTTTAATGCTGAATAATGCACCCACAAGCATGGCGCCTGTATTTCCTGCACTGATAAAGGCATCTGTTTTTCCGGAAGCCAGTAAATGAAAACCGATGGCGATAGACGAATGCTTTTTTTCTTTTAACGCCCTGGTAGGATGTTCATGCATATCAATGATCTGTTCCGCATGAACAATTTTAATCCGGTCTGAAGGAATTTTATATTCGGTTACCAGTTTTTCTATTTGGGGTTGATTGCCTACCAGGGTAAGATTGGCGGGATTGTTTTGATCAGATAGATATTGTGATACACCTTTTACCGTTTCCAGCGGTGCAAAATCGCCACCCATCATGTCGATAGCTAGATTCATAGCAAAATTCAAATAACAAATTCCAAATTCCAATTATGCTGTATCAAAATTGGGATTTGGAATTTAATATCTGGGGTTTAATTCCGGTTATTTTTTTTCAACAGTCTTATCAGCTACTATTCTGCCTTTATAGTACAATTTACCTTCACTCCAGTGAGCACGGTGACGTACATGTGTTTCACCCGTAGTGCCGTCTGTGCTTAAGGTAGAGGGCCTGGCTTTGTAATGCGTTCTGCGTTTAGCGCTTCGTTGCTGACTGTGTCTGCGTTTCGGATTTGGCATAACTTAATGTTTATTTCGGATTTTGAAAATTCGAAATTCGAATTTTCAAAATTGGCTTAATTATCAAGATCTTTAAATTTCTCCAATCCTTTCCAGATCGGGTTGCCGGTTTTCTCTTTTTCAGCTTCCAGTTTCTTCAGCATTTCCCTGGCCTCCTTGTTGCAGTAAGGTCCATCCATATTTTCATAACTGCAAACCTTTTGCATAGGAATACTGAGGTTGATAAATTCATAGATCCAGTTTTCCAGGTTTAAATGACCTTCTCCCCGGCTGATATAATATACATCGGGATCATCTTCCTGTTCGTTCATCAGTTCCGGTTCTTCCACCATTTTTACAATGATACTGAACTCATCCCATAGATCAATGGGCAGATTGTTATTACAGCGATCGCAGGTTACCTCTAATGTACCACCCAATTCAAACTTTAGTAACATAAAACCGTTCTTTTTATCAAGGGTCAGTTTTATATTGGCTCTGCAGTTTTTGAAATCCTGTTGCTGAAACAAAACAAAGAACTTATCTGTGATCTCATAGTTGAATTCATGGATTCCAGGTTTCAGCCCCACAAATGCTATCTCAAATTCCCGGCGATGGCTCATAGCTCAGCTTTTTTACAAAAAATTCGGGATGCAAAGGTAGGGGAATAATTATAAAATTTATGGGTGTTTGTGAATTATTTTAGCCCTTTACCCTAATTTAAAGCCTTGATTTGGACGATCATTAAATTTTAACCCGGTGCAGCAATTCCTAGGTTCTGTTTTTCAAAAATTAATGAAGGCATGGAGCTGGGTTTTGCTCATTCTTCTTGTTATTCTAATCAAACTATCATCATTTTATCCCGGCACGATTGAAGCCAGTTACTCTAACGGAGTTTATCCTGTTATTTCAGAGGTTCAGCGATTCCTGTTCGGATGGTTGCCGTTTAGTTTAGGCGATCTTATATATGGTTTTTTTATTCTTGTGATATTGATAAAAACATGGCAGCTGATCAGGACAATATTCAAAAAGAAATTCAATCGTCAATATTTTCTTAGCGGTTTAAAACAGATCATATTCTTTTTTCTTTTTGTTTATGTGTTTTTTTATCTTTTATGGGGATTGAATTATAGCCGTAAAGGAATTGCAAAGCAACTGGATCTGAAAATGAGTACTTACAATTTGGCCGAGTTAGATACCCTTACAGGTATTTTAGAAGAAAGGTTAAATCATTATGCTGCTCTGGTTGAATCAAGACAAAGAGATTCGTTTTATAAAAAGCGAAATCTTTTTCGTGAAAGTTACCTGGCATATGAACTGGGAAGCCTGCAATATTCTTTTTTAAAATATAAACCCAGATCTATTAAGCCTTCCCTGTTCAGTTATGCGGGGAACGTACTGGGATTCGAGGGTTATTACAATCCATTTTCCGGTGAGGGCCAGGTGAATACTACTATCCCGGTTTTTATGCAGCCCTTTGTTGCCTGTCATGAAATTGGCCACCAGGTGGGTTATGGGAAAGAAAACGAAGCCAATTTTGCAGGATTTCTTGCCTGTCGCTTACATCCCTCGCCTGTATTTCGCTATTCGGTTTATTTTGATATGTATAATTATACCATCAATGAACTATACAGAAGCGATTCTGCAAAAGCAAAGAAATATTTTGATGCCCTTCATCCACAGGTAAAAAAAGATTACCTGGAGATGCGAACTTTTTTCAGAAAATATAAAAACCCCATTGAACCTGTTATTACATGGTTTTATGGAAAATACCTGGAAGCGAATAACCAACCGGCCGGAAAAAGAACCTATAGTGAAGTAATTAGTTTTCTGATTGCGTATCAGAAAAAATTTGGAAGGGAAAGCCTCTAGGTAATTCTCAGTTCAGAGTGTATAGTTCAGAGTAAGTGACTCCCGACTAACAACTCCCGACTTAAAACTTATTCTTCCACATCATACTTTCAATGGGCTTGTCAGGCTGGCCGCTGTATTTGGCGCTTTTCTTTTCATTGTATTTTATTTGGGTTTCACCTTCAACAAGAAAATAAATAAGCTGGCCGATGGGCATATTCCTGTATACTTTCACCGGTTGTTTTACTGAAATTTCCAGGGTCCAGTGGCCGCAAAAACCAACATCGCCTTTACCGGCTGTGGCATGTATATCGATCCCAAGACGGCCCGTTGAGGATTTCCCTTCTAAAAAGGGAACGTGGGCATGTGTTTCTGTATACTCCTGAGTTACACCCAGGTAAAATATATGAGGGTAAAGAACAAAACCCTCTTCGGGTATTTCGAAATAATTGATCTGGTTATGTTTTTTTGCATCCAGTATATGCTCATTATAAGTGGCCAGCCATTTTCCCAGGTGCACATCATAGGAATTACTGCCCAGGCATTCCCTGTCGTAGGGAACGATTTTGATCGTCCCTTTTTCTATTTCTTCCAGAATTATTTTGTCAGATAAAATCATCCGGGTGAATTTAATAGATTCAACAATAAATCTTAAATCTGCAATTTTAAATCTTAAATTGGTTCTGTGCCGATTTTTTTTCAACATCAGATCAACGAAACCACCAGGCTGGGTATCTGGAAAATAGAAGAGACGGAAGAATTTTTTCTCAGCAATGTGCCTTTGCAAAGAGAAGTAACACATCCTCATAAACGCCTGCAGCACCTGGCAGGAAGGTTTTTACTCCAGTTTTTATTTCCCGGTTTTCCTTACGATCTTATCCGCATTGCAGATACCCGCAAACCTTTTCTGCCGGATGAACAATATCATTTTTCCATTTCACATTGCGGCGATTATGCCGCAGCGATCGTTAGCAGCGATAAACGGGTGGGAGTTGATATTGAAGTGATAACAACCCGCATCAACGCTATTTCAAGGAAATTCTTAAGCGATGCCGAATTAAAATATTTAAGTACGGAAGACGAATTGTTCCTGAAGCAGTGGGGTTTTAAGGAAAGAGTGGAAACAGAATTTCTTACCTTATTATGGAGTTCCAAAGAAGCTGTATTTAAATGGTATGGAAATGGACAGGTCGATTTCAGAGAGCATATACAAATGAACAGTAATATTTTTTTTAGCGACAATGATTGGTTGCAAATACCGTTTGTATTCACTAAAACAATGGCGAAGCAATTAATAATTCATGGAAAATTGATCGACGGTCTTACCCTGGCCTGGGTTATGTCTTAATGGGTTATATCTTTTCATCTTCTTCTCCGGCTTCCAGCAAATTAAGATCAACTGAATCGAGTCCTGAGATTCCTTCGATAGAACCACGAATATGAGCAGCATTCAATAATACTTTTTCCAGTTGTTTTTCTCTTGCCTTCCATAATCTTTCCATGGCATCTCTTTCTTTTTGTATAGAAAGTTTCATGGCCATAAAGCCTTCACGGATGGCCTTCCATTGCTCGGCAAACTCATGACTGGTAAGATAACCATAGAGCAAATGCATTTTGTCTCCCTTATTATCATTGCTTTTTGCTGTGTTAAAAACACGGATTACGCCATCGCGTAATACAGTAGCCAATGCTTTTACTTCAGAAAAATTGCAGATCCAGACCCCGTCTTTTATTCCAAAACAATCCATATCCTTCGGCATTGTTTTGGTAACGATAACAGCAATATCGGCTCCCAGGCTGCGCATATCAACCTTCAGTTTTTCAATCCAGTCCATGGAAAATGCATTGGTACGTTTACTTTCATAAATGATCTTTCCGCATTCCTGCCCGAAATTATTTCTTACTGTCTGTATGCAATCAGCCCCCCTGACCCCTTTACTTACTTCACTGATCATATCAAAAGGAAAAGCAGATTGCAGTAATTCTTCCAATGCCAGCTCCTGCACTTCGCCCTGTAACTGCATGGAGCCCTGTTCAGCTTTTCGTTTCATTTCATCAACCAGCTTTTTCTGATCTTCCAATTGTTTTTCCATTTCTTTCATCCGCAACTGGTACTCCGTTTCCCTGGCTGAAATTCTTTGTTCTTCCAGTTTCCTGATCTCTTCAGACAGTTTCTCTCTTTCCGCCTGTAATTTTTTTTGTACCAGCAATTCCAGCTCGGCTTCTTTGTTTTTCAACTCCTGTTCTTTCTTTAAAAATTCAACCTGTTGCTGCCTTGCCTGTTTTAACTTCTCTTCATTCTCTTTGTTATTTTGCTCGAGCAGCCGCAATTGACCCTCGAAATCAGAGGCAATTGATTTGCGGATATTTTCTTCAAGGGTTTGCTGCAGGCGTTTTTTTTCTTCATCCCATTTTGCCTGGAACTCTTCATTCTTTTTCTTTTGCCATTCAGTCGCTTTCTGGTTCAGTTCTTTTTCAATTTCCTGGCGAATAGATTCATTGGGTTCAAATTCATTCCCACATTCCGGACATTTGATCGTAGTAGCCATTATTCCTTGTTTGGTTCAAATCTACAAATAAAAAAGCCTCGCTCTTTGTGGTCAGTTCAGCTTGATTTTTACAGGTGCCGATAACGTTCCCGGAAAAAAAATCTTCTTTCTTTTTCGGAAGATGATAAAAAAAGAGCAACTTTCTGTTTGAAAACAATAGAAATTAATAAACATGGAAAATTTTTCATTAAAAGACAAGGTCATTATTGTAACCGGCGGTACAGGCATATTGGGAAATGCATTCATTGATGCGATTACAGAAGCAGGCGGTGCAGTAGGAATTTTAGGAAGAAATGAAACGGTAGCAAAACAAAGAGCCGATACTATTAATAAGAAAGGAGGAAGAGCGTTGGCCCTGATCGCTGACGTACTGAATGAAGATCAATTACAGGCTGCGAAGGGAAAAGCCTTAGCTCAGTTTGGAAAAATTGACGGGCTTGTAAATGCAGCCGGTGGTAATATGCCCGAAGGAGTATTGCAATCCGGCCAGGATATTTTTTCCATGAACATGGAGGGAATGAAAAAAGTAATGGATATTAATTTATGGGGAACAGTCATGCCTACACAAGTATTTGGAGAAGCTATTGCAAAAACAGGAAGAGGAAGTATTGTAAATATTTCTTCCATGAATTCAAAAAGAGCGATCACAAAAGTGCTTGGTTATAATATGGGCAAGGCCGCTGTTGATTGTTATACACAGTGGTTTGCCGTTGAGCTGGCAAATCGTTATGGAGATAAGATCAGGATGAATGCTCTGGCCCCCGGATTTTTTCTTACTGAACAAAACCGTAACCTGCTTACAAAAGCCGGCGGCGGATATACAGAAAGAGGGGAATCAGTGATACGTCAAACTCCATTCAGGCGTTTTGGAAAACCGGAGGAATTAAAAGGGGCGCTGGTCTGGCTGTTAAGTGATGCCTCTGAATTTGTAACCGGCGCCATGATCTGCGTTGACGGAGGTTTTTCTATTTTTGGTGGGGTCTGAGAGAATGCCAATTTAAAACTTCATTGCATTTCCATTCTATTGACTATCCGCTTATCGCAACCTTATTTTCATCTCTGCGTTTCTCTGCGGAACTCAGAATCTCTGCGGTAAAAAAAATACAGAAACCGCAGAGAACAAGAGAAAATACAGCAGAGGACGCAAAGGACACACTATAATTCAATCATGGTTCATATATACGGATAGTCAATTCCATTCTTATTATCTTCTTCATTTCAAAAAAAAAAATTTTTTCTTTTCTTAACAGACTGCATTTTAACATCTTCTGAAATAAGGTAAAAGTCCCCTATTGCAAACATGATTTTTAGATATTACTTTAGCAGTCCCTTCTTTAGAATTCGTATCCTTCAAGGGAAACCAATAATACATTCCCGAATTTTCAAGTACTGAATTGGAGTGAAATGGACAAGCTTTAGCCTGGAGATCGTATTTACTATTTACTCACTCCCGAAAATTTTAACTGACCTCCGATAGCCCGAAAGACCCCCAACACATACTAAGTTCAATATCCTGTAATCAAAACAAACCCTTTTTGAAAACAGGACCCTACATGAAAACAACTTTACTTTCTTTACTGGCAGTCATATTATTTTTTCACAGCGGGCATTCCCAGTGCCCTTCTTGTTCAGCAACTAGTTTTACATTTGATCTTTCTGCTTCTATTGATACTACGGTTTCAATTCAATCAGTCAGAAATGGTGATTGTTGTACAGGAACAAACTGTGTACGATTTAATCTTACCATAAACCCTGGTTGCAGTTTTGTGAATTTTTCCGTTGCGAATCCTTCCCCAAGCGGATCTGCCTATTACCAGATCAACTGTGGTCCGCAAACTTCAATCGGAACGCCGGCCTGTGTTGTGGGATTAACAAATGTTTGCATAACCTATTGCAAGCCGGGAAATGATAACCCAACTTATACTATTGTTGCTGCCGGCGCCATTAAAGCATCCGATGATATTACTGTCAGGGAGGGATGTACCGGATCCATGAGCGTTTCAGGTTTGCTGCCTGCATCAATAAACTGGACATCGGTTTACCCGGGCGCAAACGGAACCTATGATTCATTTTTAAGCTGCACTTCAGCATGTTCTTCCACTGCTGTTACACCAGGGCCGGGTTCGCCGGCATACATTGATTATATGGTAAGCGGTTTAAGAATATGCGGAGGAATAGTAAGTGATACTGTACGTATTTATACAACACCGCAAATGCTGGTTGGCATTACAGCCATAAACCCGATCATCTGCGCAGGCTCTACGGGAAATGTTACTTTAACCGCATCAGCAACCAACGGTGATCTGCCTTATACCTATTTATGGAATACGGGAGAAATTACACAATCAATAAATGTTACCACCGCAGGCACGTATTCTGTTTCTGTTTCTGATACGGTTACAGGTTGCACAGCGGTGAATCAATCAATCACATTAGCAATAACACCATTGCCTGCGCCTCCCACAGTGGTAAGCAATTCACCTGTATGCGAAGGAAGCATATTGAATCTTTCTGCTTCCGGTGTTGCGGGAGCGATTTATAATTGGACAGGTCCGAATGGTTTTACTTCATCTCTGCAAAACCCGGTCATAAATAATGTAACAGCATCGGAGGCCGGTGTTTATTCTGTAACTATAACATCCGGAAGTTGTACAAGTATGGCAACTACAACAACTGTTATTGTAAATTCAATTCCTGCATCACCATCCGTGTTGAGTAATTCACCTGTTTGCGAGGGTAGTCTGTTGAATTTATCCGCATCAGTCATACCGGGAGCAATCTATAACTGGACGGGTCCGAACGGATTCACTTCATCATTGCAAAATCCATTTATAAATAATATGTCAACATCCCAGGGTGGAATCTATTCTGTAATCGCAACCGTCTCGGGTTGTAACAGTGCCGCGGGCACGGTTGATGTAACAATTAATCCTCTTCCTGCATCACCGGTTGCAAATAATAATTCTCCACTATGTACCGGCAGCACATTGAATTTATCTGCATCAGGTATACCCGGAGGAATATATAACTGGACGGGACCGAATGGTTTTACTTCCGGTCTGCAAAACCCAATTATTGCCAATGTTACAACAGCAGAAGACGGTCTGTATTCTGTTGATATAACAGTAGCCGGTTGTACAAGTGCAGCAGCTACTACCACAGTAATGGTAAACCCGATTCCTCTTCCGCCAACTGCTGGAAGCAATTCACCTGTCTGTGCGGGAAGTATTTTGAATTTATCATCATCAACTGTTGCGGGGGCCAATTATAACTGGATAGGTCCAAATGGATTTATTTCCGGTTTGCAAAACCCTGCTATAAATAATATAACAACTGCAGAAAGCGGAATGTATTCTGTTACAGTAACTGTTGCCGGCTGTACAAGTGCGGCCGCTATGGCGCCTGTTATTGTAAATCCAATTCCCGTTGCACCAATAGTAAGTAATAACTCACCGATATGCGCAGGTAATAGTTTGAATTTATCTGCTTCAGGCGGCTCCGGAGGAGTTTATAACTGGACCGGGCCGAATGGTTTTAGTTCCAATCTGCAAAACCCGGTTATAAATAATATTACATCAGCGGAAGCAGGTGTTTATTCTGCAGATATTACAATCGCAGGATGCACAAGTGCAGCAGCCACTTCCATTGTTATTGTAAATCCAATTCCTGCATCACCAACCCCTGGTAGTAATTCCCCAGTTTGTGCCGGAACCACATTGAATTTATCAGCAACGGGCATGGCAGGTGCAAGCTACAGTTGGACAGGACCCAATGGGTTCATATCATCCTTACAAAATCCTTCTATAAACAATGTAGCGACAACCGCAGCCGGCATCTATTCCGTAACCGTAACGATAACAGGCTGCACAAGCCCGGCTGCTACTACTACAGCCATGGTAAATCCGATTCCTCCGGCACCAGCAACGGGAAACAATTCACCTGTATGCGCCGGAAGTATATTGAATTTATCAGCATCGGGCGTGGCAGGTGCAACTTACACCTGGACAGGGCCCAATGGGTTTACATCATCAGCACAAAATCCCTCAATAAATAATATCATATTATCGCAGTCAGGTTCATATTCTGTATCTGAAACTGTAGCTGGTTGTACAAGCGCTGCGGCAAATACAATAGTCTTTATCAACCAGCCATCGACGACAAACGCGGGGAACAATCAAACGGTTTGTTCTTCTAATACCTTTATAAATATTTCAGGAACTGTATCAGGCGGAAGCAGTACAGGAGTCTGGAGCACCAATGGTGCAGGTAGTTTTTTGCCTTCTAATACAAGTTTGAATGCAACATATATTCCTGCAAGCACAGATACAACAGTTGGAACTACACAGTTAAATTTAACATCCACCAACAATGGTGCTTGTCCTGCTTCATCATCTTCTCTTCTCATCACATTTGTTCATTTACCTCTTGTAAATGCCGGCAGTGACCAATCTGTTTGTGCAAACAAGGCGAATGTATTTTTAAAGGGTATGGTCAATGCAGCAACCGGTGGAATATGGACCAGTTCAGGAACGGGAATATTCAGTCCTTCAAATACAGATATAAATGCGATCTATATTCCGGGTGCATCCGATAAGAATAGCGGTAATGTAACACTTACTCTAACTACAACCGGTAATGGGACATGCGCGGCTGTTTCTGATGCAATGATCATAACCATTTCGCCGCTGCCTGTTTTGGATGCCGGTGCCGACAGAGGTGTGCTTGAAAATACAAGTATCATTTTATCAGCTTCAGCTAAAGGTTCAGGATTGCATTATTCATGGACCCCGGCCACTTATCTGAATAACGATACTATTTTAAACCCGGTTTGTAATTCTCCGGCGGCAGACATATTGTATACGATTACTGCCAGTGACAATAAAGGTTGTAGTACAAGCGACCAGGTATTTATTAAAGTTTTAAAAAGGCCTGAGATTCCAAATGTTTTTACGCCGAATGGCGATGGCATTAATGACAAATGGGAGATCAGATACCTCGCAAGTTTCCCGGGTTGTACAGTAGAGATATATAACCGGTATGGCCAGCTAATTTTTCAATCAGAAGGGTATAATCCGCCCTGGGATGGAACTGTAAAAGGAAAGCAACTTCCCGGGGGAACTTATTATTATATTATTAATCCCAAAAACGGTCTGAAACAAATTACCGGTTTTGTAGACCTTATCAGGTAACATGAAAAAATTTTTAGCCCTAGCGATCTTCTCAGGTTTTGTAGTAATGAGTTTTGCCCAGCAACAACCTCATTACACTCAGTACATTTTGAATAATTATATTTTAAATCCTGCTTTGAGCGGAATTGAAAATTATACTGATCTGAAGCTAAGTGCAAGAGATCAGTGGGTGGGATTAAACGGAGCGCCAAAAACCTTCTATTTATCCATACATGGCCCCATCGGGAAAAAAGATTATAAAAGCACGGCAACTTCCTTTGGCACGCCGGGAGAAAATCCAAGAGGTAATGCTTATTGGGAGAATTATACTGCGTCTGAGCCACATCATGGCATTGGCTTGTCGATCATCAATGATAAAACAGGATTATTTGATCATTTTACTGCCGATGTATCCTATGCCTATCATTTAGGCATATCGCCCCGCACAAATATTGCTGCAGGCTTTTCTGCAGGAATTACCAGTATCAGTTACGATCGCTCCAAGGCAACTCCTGTTGATCCCAATGACCCTGCGATCGGTAACAAAGGTGGTATGATCTATAAAATACGCCCTGATCTTAATGCAGGCATATGGCTTTATTCGGCAAATTATTTTGCCGGCTTGTCTGTCCGCCAAATCATTCCTCAAAAGATCGTTCTTATCAATGATGATCCCGGGTTTAAATTAGTG
>Ga0184636_1000232_pt1 | contig 13614 bp, 13 predicted proteins | sample PLM3_60_b2_FD_133164 | JGI IMG/M metagenome (GOLD analysis project Ga0184636, IMG submission 133164) | Groundwater sediment microbial communities from an aquifer in East River, Colorado, USA - PLM4_90_b2 | ecosystem: Environmental > Terrestrial > Soil > Riparian zone | place: USA: East River... | reverse complement strand
TTCCCACCGAGCAGTTCTTTTCTACCCTGATTGATATAAGTTTCTATCGCCCTCGCCGCCGATCCACCGATTAGAACTATCCGTTCTTTAGCCCCTTTACCCCAGACGCGTATCTCATTCGTTGACAGATTTATCTGGTCAACATTCATGTTCACTAATTCACTTACGCGTAAGCCGGAGGCATATAACAATTCCATCAGAGCACGGTCGCGCTGCCCCTGGGGCGTAGAAAGGTCGGGGGATTCTACCAGTCGCTCGGCTTCTTCCACGGTTAAGAAAACCGGTAGTCGCTTATCCAGTTTGGGTGAGACGGTGGTGGCAGCGGGACTAACTGAAATTAACTCTTCACGCATGAGAAAACGATAAAAAGACCTTATCGCGGAAAGCTTACGGGCGATGCTCGATTTTGCGAAACCTTGTTTTAGCAGATACGCTAGAAAGCTACGCAGCGTTTGTTTATCTACCTTCCTTAAAGTGTCAAGACCCTGGTTGGCGGCAAACTGGAAAAACTCCTGCAGGTCTTTGGAATAATTCCGCACCGTGTAAACAGAAACATTTTTCTCCGCCTGAAGATAAGCAAGATACCGACCAAATACGCCCTGCATAATTATCCAACTTTATTGTTTTGCTATTATATAAACTATAACGCCGGTTATAATTGAGGTTACTAAACTTGATAAAAAATACCAAAAATTATTTGTAGCTATTGACACAATTATACCTAAAATTAATAAAATCCCAATTATCCAATAGTATTTATTGTTCCTTTTAGTTTTTACATAATCAAGCCCTTTTTGAGTTATAATGACACTATTCATATATTCTGAAACAAGTCCTAGATCCCTTAATTTAGCTACATCATACATAGCACCAATACCAAGATAAGCTCCAACTTTATACCCTAATGTTGTCAAGTATATACCGTTGATAGAAGTTCCAGGATTTCTTTTACACTCATCAGCTAATACAAAGAGTATTTTTTCTTGAACTTCTGTAAGATTCACTTAGTTCTGTTCCTTGCGACTTAATACTTGTTCTGTATTTTCTTCTATTTTCTCTTTATAACTGCACTTGATACACCATGCCTGTTTGCCGTGCTGAGTCAGCAGTCCGTTGCACTGCGGGCAGGGTTGAGGGAGGGGTTTAAAATTGGTAAGGAATTTGCACTCCGGATAGCCGGTGCATCCGTAAAAGGTGCGTCGCCTTTTGTTAATTCTCTGGATAAGGTCCTTGCCGCATTCGGGGCATTTAGCGCCAACTTTAATCTGGAACGATTGTGTATATTTACACTCCGGATAGCCGCTGCAGGCGATAAACTTTCCGAAGCGCCCCGACTTGATAAGAAGAGGCTTACCGCATTGAGGGCACATTTCACCCGTCGGCGTATCAGGTATTTTTACTTTTTCGGCCGTTAGGACTGCTTTTTCGTAATCTTTTTCGAACGGCGTATAAAAATCCTGGATAACACTAGGCCATTGTCTTTCGTTGTTGGCGATATCATCCAGTTCTTTTTCCATTTCGGCGGTAAACTGGATGTTAATGATGTCCGGAAAATGCTGCACGAGTAGGTCGTTTGTGGCTATGCCCAAATCTGTGGGTTTAAAGATTCCCTTATCTTTTTCAACGTAGCCACGGTCCTGAATGGTGGAAATCGTTGGCGCGTAGGTGCTGGGGCGTCCGATGCCGTATTGCTCCAGCGTTTTAACCAGCGTGGCCTCAGTATAGCGCGACGGCGGTTGGGTAAAACGCTGCTCCGGAAAGATGCCAAGCAGGTTTAAAAGGTCGCCTTTAATCAGGCTAGGTAGCGTAGTTTTTCTTTCTTCTTCAGCCTCATCTTTGCTTTCGCTATAGAGAGTCATAAAACCGGGGAAGGTATTGACCGACGTCGCTGTTCGTAATAAATACTCCTGATGATTTTTGGCTGAAATATTTACCGTAGTATTTTCAAAGACAGCTGCCGCCATCTGGCTAGCGACCATACGCTTCCAGATAAGTTCATAAAGTCTATACTGGGCATTGTTAAGGTACTGTTTAATAATTACCGGCTCGCGTCTTACGCGAGTAGGGCGGATGGCTTCATGAGCTTCTTGTGCGCCCTTAGCTCGAGCAGCAAAGACGCGTGGTTTAGGCGGTAGATATTTCTCTCCATAAGTGTCCCGGATATAATCGATTGTTTCCGCTAGCGCAGAAGGAGCAATATGAGTGGAATCCGTGCGCATGTAGGTAATCAAGCCTACATTGCCTTCATCGCCGATAGGGAGGCCTTCGTAAAGCTGTTGGGCTATCGCCATGGTCTGTTTGGCGGAGAAGTGGAGTTTGCGCCAGGCTTCTTGCTGTAAGGTACTGGTGGTGAAGGGCGGAGCAGGTTGCCGGTTCACGTTTTTGATATTTACATCAAGAACATTATATGCTGCTTGCTTTAGTGCTTCTTCTATTGCTTTAGATTCTTCTATTGAGTGAACATCAAGTTTTTTTTCAGACATCAAGCCGATTAATGTCGCTCGGAATGAAGGCTGTTCCTGTTGCTTGCTAAGCTCTACTTCGATGACCCAGTACTCGGTTGGTACAAACGCCTGGATTTCGCGCTCTCTATCAACGATTATTCTCACGGCCACCGACTGCACTCGCCCGGCAGAAAGACGTTTTCTGACTTTTTTCCAGAGCAGAGGACTGATTTTATACCCGACCAGTCTATCCAGGATGCGTCGCGCCTGTTGGGCATCAACAAGCTGCATATCTATGGCGCGGGGATTCTGGAAAGCTTCTTTTACGGCTTCCTCGGTTATTTCGCGGAAAACTACACGCTTGAATGATTTCTCTTTATCCCCGGTAACCTCGGCAAGGTGCCAGGCGATGGCTTCTCCCTCGCGGTCGGGGTCAGTAGCAAGATAAACGGTAGCAGTATCCTTAATAGCCTGCTTAATTTCATTAACCAGTTTGGTTTTAGCTTTAGGTACTACATAAGTAGGTGTAAAACCATGTTCAATATCCAAACCCATCTGGCTTCGGGGCAAGTCTCTGACATGCCCGAGCGAAGCTATAACTTCATAGTCTTTTCCCAGTATTTTACCAAGCGTTCTGGTCTTGGCTGGCGATTCCACGATTACTAGATTCTTACTCATAGATTTCAGTCTACTCTTACTTTATATTCTTGTCGCATTTCCCGCGATAATACATAATTCATCGTTCCAACCTGTTTTACCAATCCTTTAAGCTCCATCATCGCCAGTGTACTGCTTACTGTTGCCGCAGGCAAGCCGCTTTTGCGGCATACCTCATCAATATGAGAGGGTTCGGCGCTTAATTGGCTAATAAGTAACGATTCTGTTTCGGTCTCTGGTAATAACTCGCGCATCTCTATTTGTCTGGCGACCGCAGTTAGATTTAACTCTTCCAATATATCCGTATAAACGCGTACCAGTTTTGCTTCACCCATCTGGATAAGGCGGTTAGTACCTCGGCTGGAAGGCGAAAGTATGCTGCCGGGAATGGCGAAGACCTCCCGGTTCTGCTCCAGCGCGTCGCGAGCGGTAATCATAGCGCCGCTGTCTTCATCCGCTTCGGTAACCAGCACACCCAGACTTAAGCCGCTAAGAATTCTGTTGCGTCGCGGGAAGTTTTCGGCACGTGGTTTGGTGCCGAGCGGGTATTCACTGATGATAGCCCCATGTTCAATAATATTTTTCACGAGCTTTTCATTTTCTGATGGATAAATGATATCCAATCCGCTGGCGAAAACCGCCAAGGTCCTGCCGCCGGCTTCCAACGCGCTATGATGAGCGACAGTGTCTATGCCTTTGGCTAATCCGCTAACGATAGAAATTCTGTTCCGGGCGAGGTCAGTTACAATCTCTTCGGTGACCTGTTTTCCGTAAACAGTCGCTCTTCGCGTACCAACGACTGCCAGGCACCATTCATCCTCGAGTAACAATGAGCCTTTAATGTAAATTACCGGAGGATAATCGTAAATTTCTTTAAGGCGTTTGGGGTAATTCGCGTCGTTACAGGTGAGTATTTGGACATGAAAACGTTCCAATTTATCCATTTCATCGTCGGGTGATATCTTGGGACGCCATTCGTCGATAGCGCGCAGGGCAGGGCTATCCAGCCCGGCTCTTTTCAATTCACCAAGAGGAGCTTTCCAGGCGAGCTCCAGGTTGCTGAAATAGTTTTCAAGCTGACCTAACCTAACGCGCCCGATACCGGGAATACAATTGAAACCAACCCAATACTTAATATCTGTATTCAAAGTAACTTAATTCTAACACAAGAAATAAAAATTGATAAGCATTGTTGAAATTGATACTAATCGTGAAGATAAAAGAACCCTTCGACTCGCTATGCTTGCTCAGGGTAAATGGCGGAGAGAGTGGGATTCGAACCCACGGTAGCCTGACGGCTACACACGCTCTCCAGGCGTGCCTGATAGGCCACTCCAGCATCTCTCCACGGATATCTTATTGTAACAGATTTATATAACTGAATTGTAGTGAACCCTTCGGTTCGCTATGCTTGCTCAAGGTAAATGGCGGAGAGGGTGGGATTCGAACCCACGCTCCGCTTGCGCGAAGACCGCTTTTCGAGAGCGGCACCATGAACCACTCGGACACCTCTCCACAACTAACAAATTTTAACGGAAAACGTTATACAGAGCAAGAGTGCATCTAAAATATATGATAATTTATCAGTAATCATTGTATATCATTTTAGTAAGCGATGAGAAAGAAAGAGGTAGAAAGATGTTTAGCTGGCGGCGACGCAAATTAGTCAAACCTATTGATGAATTGAACGAAGGTGAAAAAGGCAGAATTGTGCAGATACGGGGTAAAATCGCCGAACAGCGTTTTTTAAATATCCTGGGTATTGTTGTCGGGCGTGATATATCTATTGATAGAGTTATAACAACACCACATGAACGGATTATCACCATAACTAACGGTATTATTGATTTAACAATACATAAGACTTTGTGTCACAACATCCAGGTAGAGGTGCCTGTAGTAAATAGTTAGAAACCCAAAATATATGAAAAGAAGTGAGTTGGAAAATGATTAAGAAATTTCTTCAACTACTAATGCAGTTTCTAACTTGGCAGTCACAATATCAATCACCTTGGCGCGTGTGACGCTCTTAATGTCTACCAAACATTTTTTAAGAACTTCAGCGTTATCTTCTCTTAAGACGTTGATTTTTATTTTCTCCAACTGCGAACCCATCGGTATTTTCTTCTCGGACTTGTAGCGCCGGACAGCTGTGGCAATCTCAATCAGCATATCGCCAATGTTTTCAGAGCCGGTATCAATAAGTTCCTGCCGCGCTGTAGGCCATGACGAAAGATGTATAGAAGCCGCGTCAGTTGCTTTCTTAAAGACCAATTGATAAACCTCTTCAGTAATATAGGGAATAATCGGCGCAAAGAGCTGAATTATTGTCGAGAGGACGTTATAAAGGGTATATTTGGCAGAATCTCTTTCTATAGAGCCGTCTGGAGAATCATAGAGTCTGGTCTTTACCATTTCCATGTAGTTATCTGTAAAGACTTCCCAGAAAAATTCCTCGATACGATTCTTGGCGGAGGCATGGTTATACTCCTCAAAATCTTTAGTTACTTCTGATATCAGTCGGTTAAGCCGTGATAATATCCATTTGTCTGTCGGCAATAAGGTGGGTGTTTGAGTAGAGGGAGAATAATTTTCCAGAAACTGGTAAGAAAAGCTGGTCACGTTCCAGAGTTTGTTCACCAGTTTCTGTCCCGAGGCGATTTTCTCTTCGTTAATTATCGAATCTTCGCCCAGTTTCGAAGAAGATGCCCAGTAGCGTATGGCATCGGCGGAGTAGGCATCCATCATTTCCTTCGGGTCGGAAGCATTGCCCCGGGACTTGCTTACTTTAATCTTCTCCGGCGATAAACCATGACCGGAAATGGCGATATTCGACCATGGTACCTTGTTTTCATGGTAAAGGGACTTGACTATGGTGTAAAACGCCCAGGTGCGAATGATATCGTGCGCCTGGGGACGAACAGACATGGGATAAACCTTTTTAAACAGTTCAGGCTCATCCAGCCAACGACCAGCTACCTGCGGAGATAAAGAGGAGGTACCCCATGTATCCAGTATGCTGGTTTCCGGTACAAAATCCGTTCCTCCGCAAGAACACGGCTTGGATGGTTTACTGATACGCGGGTCGACAGGTAATTCTGAAATATCTGCCAACTGTATAGCATCGCACTTCGTACAGTACCAAAGAGGGAACGGCACGCCGTGATAGCGCTGGCGGGAGATGCACCAATCCCATTCCAAATTTTTCACCCAGTCCTCATATCGGGCGTGCATATAAGGTGGATGCCACTTTATTTCGTTGCCAGCCTTTATAAGTCTATCTTTCTGGTCGAGCACTTTGATAAACCACTGCTTTGTTTCCATATATTCGATAGGGGTATCGCAGCGGTCGTGCATACTCACCGTCTGGGCAGTGACTTTTTTGTCCAGAACCAGATTATTCTTCGTTAACTCCTCTATTATGCGTTTACGGGCTGCTTTAATATTCATGCCGGCAAGAAAACCGCTCGCTTCATTTAGTCGCCCGTCCCGGTCGATAGTACTAATCAGTGGTAATTTATGCTCGCGCCACCACTTAATATCCGTCGTATCACCGAAGGTGCAGCACATGACGATGCCGGTGCCTTTTTCCGGGTCGGCTTTAGGGTCACCCAGAATCGGCACTTCCTTTTTAAAAACCGGTGTAATCGCTTTTTTACCGATGAGGTGGCTATGACGCTTATCGGTTGGATTGACAAAAACAGCAACGCAGGCTGGCAGTAATTCGGGGCGGGTAGTAGAGATGGGCAGCACCTGTCCGTCGCTTAAGGTAAAGGCAATCGTAATGAAATTGGTCTCGCGTTGGAGGTCAGTGACTTCCGCCTGCGCCAGAGCTGTTTTACAGGTGGGGCACCAAATAGTTGGGGCCGAAGCGCGATAAATTCTGCCTTGTTTATATAAATCAATAAACGAATATTGCGCCACTTTTCGAGTAGAAGCGTTAATTGTGGAGTAAGTATAACGCCAGTCAACACTCAAGCCGATACGCCGCCACAATAGTTCATAATCTTTCTCCAATTGATGACTGGTTTCACTGATGGCTTTAAGAAAAGCGTCCGTCCCAACTTTTTCCGGCGATATACCCATCCGTTCTTCCACCAGGCGCTCGGTGGGCAAGCCATTGTCATCCCAGCCCATAGGATAAAAAATGTTTTTGCCGTTCATACGCTGGAAACGGATATAAAAATCGGGGTGGCTGTAAGAATAACAGTGCCCCAGATGCAGGTCGCCCGAAACAGTTGGGGGTGGCGTATCCACGGAATAAACCGGACGGTTATCATCTTTTTGAAAATGATAGACGCCATTATCTTCCCAGAATTGCCGCCATTTTTGTTCAACGCTGGCGCTCTCATAACGCTTGGGAATCGGGTTCATACAACTCCTCTATAACTCAAATGCAAAAACAAAAACTGATTGTATTTTACACTACAAGCTGAATAATACTCAATAAAGGCACCGGAAGGTTTAAGGTTTTACAAAAAGGAGTCCTATTTGATTAATCCAAGTAAAAGTATTTCTATTTCATTAGTTAGATTAAGCCCTGAATCGATATATGTTATAAACTTATCAAGTATTTGGAGACACTTTAGCTTTGATAGCATAAAAACAGCAGTTACTCTTGGTAAAGCACTTATTTGGTTACGAAATGCTTGCATTGATTTGTTAAAATTTATAAGAGCCACTTTACTTATTTGTATAGTATTGAGTAATTTAGTAATTTCAGTTTTGGATTGATCACCAAAATCTTTGGACAGTACAGCAGCTTTACCAATGGCGTCTATGCCATTAGAATAAGTTTCTTTAAATAGTATAGCTTCTTCATTAGTTTGACTCGAAAATATGTCCATATCATTTGCCATGCCATTGACTATTTGTTTCATATGAAACATAGTGACTTGATCTTTCGGAGGTCCCAATGTAGAAATCTCGTTAGTTCTTTTAATAACTTTTTGAGTAAAATTACGAATATTTTGTGTATGGTCCTTAATTGAATCAGCTAATTTTTCAAAATTGAATACTCCTTTTTCTACCATTTCAAAAAACCCTTCATCATTGGTCAAAGAAAAATTTTGTTTTATTATATCGGGTGTAACATCAGATCGTTTGATAATAGGATTTACAGAAACTAATGAATTTTTGGTAGTTGAATACTCTTCAAGAATATGTTTTGAAAGATGCGTCCTCATTAATTTAATAAATTCTTGGGTATCTTGGAATATCCAACTAAAGCCTCCCAACTCTGTAACTTTTTTTTGGAAGTCTTTTACCTTTTCAAGTTGTTTAGTATCAATCTGGCTTGGAGGTTTTGCCTGATCTTTAAAATATAACATGATATTGATACTCTTAGGATCTCTCTTGTATTGACTATAAGCTCTTTCGAATTCTTCAAGGGTACCTGACTCAGAACGATGAGTTGGAGAACCAAAGCGCGTCCATAAAATCCCTATGAATATGTCATAGGTGTCAGGCGTTTCATCATTTATCACTGCCTGGGCATCTTGATCAAAACCCGGATATGTATGAGTTTCCCATTTTACAAGGTGCAAACTAACACCAATAGTGGTAATCCACGTGTTATTCAACTCATTTATTACTTGTTCGAGGGCTTCTCGTTCGGGTGTCAATTCACTTGGAGAAGCTACAAAGACAGTATAAAGCTTCGTTTCCACTTGTCTTCTTTCTCTATGTTTCTTGAAAATAGAATATACTCATAGAATTTTTGCCATCATTATAACACAAAGACAAGTACAAAATATGATTATTAACTAAAAATAAATCAGGCCGGTCATCTGCTATAGACAACCGACCTGATATCAAGCTCATTTACTAGCTAACTATTACTTCTTATAGTATCCGTACTCCCTGACAGCTTCCATAATCGCTTGCAGGTTTTCCAATTTAGGATTATCGGCCACCGAACCGGCAGAAAGAACAAATCCGCCGCCTTTACCGACTTCCTGAATCAGTTTACGGCAGTATTCCTTAACGTCCTTAGGTTCGCCGGTGACAATCATCGATGACGGAATATTGCCCTGGAGGCAATATTTTTTACCGAATTTTTGCTTCGCTACAAAGATATCAGTGCGGTCGAAGTACCAGATAACCGAGCCCTTAGGGAACTGGTCGATGTAATCCAGGCGGGTATTGAAGCTGCCTTCGGCGAACATACTTTGAATAAGTCCTTCTTTAATTAAAGCATCCATTACTTTCTTTAACGAAGGCCAGTAGAATGTATCAAAGGATTTCTGAGACATCCAACCGTCGGCACCCTTATGCAGGGGATAGGTTACAATCAGCATGTTGGCGATATTGGGTGAGTTTAGAATTGTATTAATCTGAAAATCCGCGACGATATCTAGAGCTTTGAGGAGTTTATCGGGGCAGCGGAAAGTATCCTTCATAATACCGGTAGTGCCCCTTAAGGTATCACCGAGGATATCAAAAGGCGCTTTAGCGAAAGTGACGCCACCCAGACTCATGCCCATAAGGGGGGCAGTCCCCATCGCAGCCATATATTTCATCGTTAGTTGCGTGGCTTTCTGGTATTCTTTACCTACTTCTATTAGTTTCTGGAGCATTTCCTGTACCTGTGGCATGGCTAGAGGCATGAATTGCATTACGTGCACGTTCTCGGTGATATTTGTGAATGGCTGGAATAATTTCAACGGTTCAAAGGTGCCAAAAGCGCGAGGCATATATGTTCTAATCCAGAAATCGGAGGGGTCGCGGATAAGGTCATCATATTCGCTGGCCTTCATGTACTCACCTTCGACGAACTGCCAGCTACTGCCGTCTTTAGCCAGACCATGTCCCGGCCAAGCATATAACTTATAATCGAGCAGCTCCAATACCTTGCCGGGCATCGCCCAAGGCATAGCGTTGGTTTCTAGTTCTGCGCCGTATTTTGCATTGAACTTAGCGGCGGCTTCGTAAGCTTTTTCAGGATTATACATGGCGTCATAGGAAGTTACGCCGTTCATCTTCATCGGCAAATTACCCACCGGCAGGTTGACCGGCACTCTATCCGGTTCCCGGACATTATAGACGTCCACCATTCGTTGCTGTCTTACTTTGTAGGCTTTCTCAGCTTCCGGAGTAGGGAATTTCATCCCCGAGAGGTCAAGGGTTCGGTTGAGACGATATTGTCGTTTTTCCTCCGGTGTCATTTGCGCCCAATTTTCTGGTAAATTAGCTGGCATTCTTTCTTTCCCTTCCTAATTGTAAATTTGTTTTATTTTATTACTTCTTAAGCGAAAAATTAGTCACATCCATCACCAGGTCTGGCCGAAAGCCTTTATCTTTAGCAAAGAAAGGCTCTCTCGTGGGGGGAGAGCCATCGGTAGGGGCTAGCATCATTTCTATTTGAATAATCGGTTGGTCGACCCTGGTAATTTCCATGGGGCAGTGGACGAAACCCGGCGGCAGAGAAAGGACTGTCGGTTCAGTAAAGATATGTTTTTCCAGTTCTTCACCTAGATAAAAAACAACCTCGCCGCCGAAATCATCGGGGTCATTCGGATTGGTGCCATACCAGGCTAAAAATTCCTGGAAGTTATGGGTATGGGCAGGATTATCACCTTTGAAAGGTTTCCGGACGAGTTGATGACCAAAGGTAAAATTGTAATTTATAAGCTGGGGGCTAACCCAAAGACCATCGAAAATGACGCTTTTATCGGCTTTCATTTGCATTCGTAGATGGGGCGGATGGGCGACATATTTATCGTATTTTCCCGACATTTGCTTTCTCCTGACGGTTTTTTTTCTCAAATTGTCTATAGTTTCTGGCGCAATTTTATGCTATTTTCGTTTACATTGTCAAAAATCTAAAATTGTGACGATTTTCTGACTACTTACCTCAAAATTGTGATTTTCAAATGACATAAAGTAGTTAATGTTATTTCAAATATAATATTTGTAATGTCTGTCAGGCTAAGAAAAAAGGAGAAAATGGAGATTATTAAGATAAAGGGATGCGAACGTTGCGGTGGTGACCTCTTTTTAGAAAGAGATTGCGAAGGTATCCAAATTACCTGTCTGCAATGCGGCGCTGTTTACGTAAATGGTCAGATTCCTTTACAGAAAAAACCAAATCCTAAACGAGTCTACGCTCGCTAATGATTGGGCGGATTATTCTTTTTCCTTTTCTATCTCTTTTTTAGTGGTTTCGTCTGATGATTTTTCTTCTACATTCTGTTCGCGTTCTCTTAGCCAGCGCTTGATATCATCCAAGGCAGGAGGAGACACATAAAAAACCTGGATATCATCCGGGAACTGTACCTGGTGACTTTCCCGCATCAGAACCATACCGATTTCATTCTCTTTCAGAGTTTCATCAATTTTATGAGCTATAGCTTCATTTCGCTTTTTCCCAACTTCGGTATAAGATTCATATACTTTCGTGATTACATTAGGGTTTTGCAGACCTACTAATAAACAGCGGCTCCAGTCCATAAACTCGGTGAGTAAATCCAGGTTTTCTAAAGCTTCAAACCGAGCCTTATTATCGAGACAGGTTTTAATTATCTTATAGCCCGGTTTATCCAGGTCTTTAAGTGTGGCAATGCCATCATCGCCAGACATCGCTATCAATTCATGATATATGGCGTTGACGTTACCGAGCTTGAGTGAAAGTTCCGCAATCTGTTTTTCAACCTGTTCCCAGTATCGGTTGAACTTTTCCAGAAAGTCTTCCGGCAGATTCTCGCCCGAGTAGATAATCGGGATAAAGAAAATTTTCCTGCCTTTTTTATAATTATCTACCGGCATTTTCTCAATTTTCCCGAGTTCTTGCGTCATGACAGCCTCTTTTGACTAGTCTTAGCATCTAAAAGGATTTACTGTAGAGTCTTTTCACAATCATGGCAGACGAATATCACAGGCCTGAATCGTTTTATAATTTTCATTTCAGATATCGGTTTTTGCTTCTCGCATAAACGACATTTAAAAGTTACTGTTAACGTGTTAACAGCTTTATTTGTCTGGACTTTACTCTTTGATTTCTCGGTTTCTTTAAGCTTAGATACTGTTTTAGGTGCAGAAGAGGCTTTTTGTTTAAATTGGGTCTTAGGTTTTGCCTTGCCTTTTGATTTCGTTTCAGCCATGACAACTCCTTTTTTCAATAAGCTATATCTGCTGTTGTTACTTTAATCGTCAAAAGGCTAAAAAGTCAATATTTTTTTACCACAGGGCCATTAACATGTACTAACTACATTATTGTAGGTAACAAATTCTAGCTTATTTAGGTTGCGAAGAAGTCACAATTTATCGTATAATTCAATATATTTAGCCCCTGTAGCTCAGGTGGATAGAGCACCAGCCTCCGAAGCTGGCCGCAGGCGTTCGAGTCGCCTCAGGGGCAGTTTTTAGTTATGGAGCAAATATGACGCAAGAAAAAAGCCTTATCGAAATCCGGTGGCACGGGCGGGGAGGGCAGGGTACGGTTACTTCGGCAGAAATGCTGGGATTGGGGGCTATCGCTGAAGGTAAATACGCCCAGGCTTTCCCCAGTTTCGGGTCAGAACGCCGCGGCTCTCCAGTACAAGCGTTTAACCGTGTCGATACCCATGAACCTATCAGACTGCGGGTGGACATCACTCAACCGGATTATGTTGTCGTCAATGACCCAAACCTGATGGGCAAAGTTAACGTAACATCCGGCCTAAAAGATGGCGGCTGGGTCATTATCAATACCAGTAAAACAGCGCAGGAAATAAAATCCAAGTTCAATATAAAAAATCCGGTTGCCACCGTCAATGCCACCAAGATTGCCCGCGAGGTGCTTGGCGTTCCCATCGTCAGCACCACCATGCTCGGCGCCGCAATAAAAGTTACTGGCGTTATCGATAAAAAGTCGGTACACGAGGCCTTAAATAAACGTTTCGGCAGGCTAGGCGACCGCAATATCAAAGCCATGGAAACAGCTTTTGACCAAGTAGTAATGTAGGAGTAATAAATGGCGAAATCCGAAAATGAACTAACGTGGAAAGACTTGGAAATCGGTAATATCGTCACTGAGCCAGGCGGCGCCAGACGATATGAAACCGGCACGTGGCGTTCGCAGCGTCCCACTTATGATTTTAATAAATGCATCAAGTGTGGACTTTGCGCTCTATATTGCCCGGAGGGCTGCATAAGCCAGAACAAGGAAGGGTACTTTGAAGCTGATATGTACTACTGCAAGGGATGCGGCATCTGCGTCCGCGAATGCTGGCCCAGGGTGATAAAAATGGTTGAGGAGGTGGAGTAATGGCAACAAGAACGGGTGTTGAAGTCTCTATAGGCGTCGCTGACGCTGTAAAATTATGCAACGTTGATGTTATCGCAGCATACCCGATTACTCCCCAGACCCACATCGTCGAACACCTCGCTGAGCTGGTAGCCAACGGTGAACTAGACGCCGAATATATCCCGGTAGAATCGGAACACTCCGCCATGAGCGCCTGTCTGGGTTCAGCAGCAGCCGGCGCCCGCACCTTTACCGCCACTTCCAGCCAAGGTCTGGCATTGATGAATG
>Ga0184636_1000231_pt1 | contig 13620 bp, 11 predicted proteins | sample PLM3_60_b2_FD_133164 | JGI IMG/M metagenome (GOLD analysis project Ga0184636, IMG submission 133164) | Groundwater sediment microbial communities from an aquifer in East River, Colorado, USA - PLM4_90_b2 | ecosystem: Environmental > Terrestrial > Soil > Riparian zone | place: USA: East River... | reverse complement strand
TGTAAACTTGCCAGGATCCAGAACAACTTGAAGCTGCTTTTCTTTTGGATGATAATTAGTGATTTGTATCCGATATTCTTCTGTACCTGCTGGCGCTAAATTGTAAACTTCTTCTTGTGTTAAATCAAACCCTGTTATCATAAAATCCTTATACTGCAGCAAATATCCACTATTTGCAGGAACCTGTATAAGAATAAAGGATCGATCAAAAAAACCTCTTTTATTTTTCTTTAGCCTCTTAAGAATATCATTTTCAGAACCATAGATAAAGAAGTCTTTTTTATTTGTTAAGATATATAATGAGCCGTTATTTGTATATACTACAAATTCTTCGCGATTATTTATGAAGAAACCTGTCGAGACAGTTCCGAATAGCTCCTTATTTGTCTGCTTCACTGCAGAGATGGTATTTCCCAATTCATTTAAGTAGTGACGAAACACAGAATAAATAACTTCCGTATCAATTTCATACTCTTTTTTTAAATATTTATGTTTGGCCCATAATTCACCTTCATTAACAATAATACCATTATGGATACCGACAATCCCATCTTTAACAACTGGTTGATTATTTACATCTTCCAATTGTGAGCCGTTTGTGACGAGGCGAGCGTGCCCCAAAACAGCAAAGATGCTATTGTTATTAGGCTGTTTTACTTCATTTAGAATTGCTGACTTAAACCTTTGATACTCGATGGTTTTCAGTAATTCATCAATGGAAACAGGACCTTTAAGAACATCAATGAGATTCGTGGATTCAAATCTAAAAGCTAAACCTGAAGAATCTTTCCCTCGCACTTGAGAAAGTTTTGCTACTTCTTCAAGGATGCCAAGAAGCTCTTTTCTATTAAAGTTTTCTTCTTTTGCAATAATGCCGAATATTCCACACATAAATTTCCTTTTTTAATTGCTCCTAATACCAGAAATAATTTGTTTAAATGTAATGAAGAAATATTTAATATCAGTAATAACTGGGTGAGAGAGATAAGATTTGAGGTACTTCAATTCTATTCTTTCAATATCTGAAAATCCGTCAGTTTTGTCATCGAAGATTGGGGAAATAATACCAGGTTTCACTTGAATAAACAGATCCTGATATTCCTTTGAATAAAGACTAAAAAAATGCTGGCTTAATGCTCTAATACCAACAAGCTTAATTTCACCACGGAACCAATCAATGAATTGTGGCAGTTCATCGATCCAATATTTTCTGTAAAATTTGCCTAACCTGGTAATTCTAAAATCATTTCCAAATTTACCAATTGATGATATATTATTTTCCTCAAAGACTTTTTTCTGTAAAAATTCACTATATGGATACATCGAACGAACTTTGTGTATCTTGATTATATTTCCATAAAGTCCAATTCTATTCAACATGATTATTGGATAAAATGACGGGTTGGGATTCTCAGATGGCGTAAGTTCTTTTCGTACTAAAAGAAAGGATAAACCATTAAATAAAGTTTGTTTTTTAATATCGAAACCATTAAAAAATAAACGACCCCAGACTTCTGTTTTAGGTATTACTTTGTTATTACCATCTGACAAAAGAAGAAAAATTTTATTTAGGAAAGGGATTTCAGGAAGAACTCTATAATAAAAATAATAACAAATCTTTTTAAGACTTCTAATTAATTGAATTGTACTTTCTATAAACTTTTTCTCAATTGCTTCAAGATCCTCATAAACAAAAAATGCATAACCACCTGGAATTAAGGATTTATAAATAAATGATAGAAAGGAATTAAGATTGGTTATATCATTTAGTCTTTTATCTACAATGCATATTTCAGAAAACTCTTTATTCAATTGCTGACTGCTACTTCCCTGATAGACTTTAATAGATGTAGGCATTTGACTATAAGGACTACCATAAAGCTCTATAATTACCTTAGAATTAAAATACTCTAATCTTTTTAAATTGTTGTTGTCAAGTGGGCCAGGTTTATATTCCTTTTCAATTACCAATTCTTGCTGTTGATATTTATTAATTAATTTTATACCGCCAGGCGAATTAGAAGTTGATTTTTTATTAAAAAGTAAAGTAAGAATAAAATAGGTAGCAATTACAATTATCGAATATAATAAGATAGCTAAGTAAGACTGTTGTCTTAAATATTGTTCATCAATAAATAATTCAGCCAAAACCCAGGTTAGTATAAGCAGACTAACAGTTGATTTAATAAATGGGGAAAGAACATACTTAACTCTTAATTGATAAAATTTGGGTTTGTGCGTATGTGTAAGCCATAAAACTAAAAACCATGAAACAAATAGACATACTAAATAATAAAGTGAAAAACTTCCTTGGAGGCGGTCTTTTATATTAAAATTGAACGCAAATAAAAAGCATAAAATGAAAAGTGAAAGTTGAAAAAAAAGATGTTGTAGTGATTTAAGAGAATGCATATTTACAAATTCTTCACTTGATAATTATTTAAAATTATTTTGAACGTCAGGATTTTGAAAATATTGCTTAACACTTTTAGGATAATTTTCATAAAACCAAATTAAGAATGATGAAACATCGATTGTATCCTCTAATAATTTTTTTCTTCGAATTGCGTATACATCTTTAATATTTTCCATTAGGAGCAATTCTTTAATTTTCTGTAAAAACTCCTTTTCTTGATAAGTTCTGAAACAATTAATAAGACCGTACTTGTGTTCAAGTTCTAACATCTGATCGATTTCATAAAAATACTCATCAAATTCTACCGAAGGTGTGCCTAAAACAGCAGCTTCTGTTGACATCGTTGTACTGTCGGATATAAATATCTTTGCAAAAGCTATGTAATGAGCAATGTCATTCTTCTTTATTTTTAGATTGTATTTTTCTAATTCATCCGGCAACTTTCTTTCAGAAGTAATAAATATTCTACCATGCGGTTCCAATATTTCCCTTAACTTGAATAACGTTTCATTTGTAATTCCACTTTTATTCAGGTCGTGAGTTGCCATAAATCCCGTGCATCTAATAATAAAAAATGGAACATTCTTCTGAATTTCTGTGAATAATCGATTTATATTCGGTTGAAAATGATTTGGATGAAGATGGGCAAGAGCTTTATATCCGTTATATCCAATTTTTTTTTTACTATATTTCCCAATATTTGTGATGACTGGAGCGATAATATGACTAGCTGTTTTAAAGAATATTGCCTGTTCAGGTACCGCTACTAATACATCATCAGTGGGGTATAATGAAGGTACCCTTTTTAGCCTCCCCAAAATAGTTGTTAAATCACCAACAAAAAGATCATATTTTTTCCCTTTTGTAATTTTCCAGAGTCTGTAAACTGTCTTAAAAATACTTATAACTGCAGCAATATAAACATGGACCCCTTTTATTTTTCTAGACTTTGGAAAAATGTTCGTATAGTTCCATCCTTCTTCTTTTACCAGATCTTCAAGTATATCCTTTGTATTAATGACGACATCCACTGTATGCCCATTACTTATTAATTTATTTATCTGGACTTTATGAAATTGAAATTTAGCTGGATGAACTAAATAGAATAAAATTTTCATAATATACTATGTATATAATTATTTAATCCTATCATTTGATAGGTTGACGGTTTTGTTTTTCAGCAACTATGCTAGGAATAAAAGGAAAAATAAATCCCAACACCGATTTAGAAAATTTAAAATATTTGTTGAGAATTGGCATATAGGAAGGATAATTTTTATAAAAATTATTTTCTTGCTTCCATAATCTATTAAATTCTTCTTTTGACAAGTCTAATTTCTTTATTACGAATTCCTTGTCTCTTTCCATTTGTTCACTATCATAGGGAGATTTTTTTATTGAATCAAGAGCTTCTGTTCTTGTTATTTCCCCACTTAAAACTTGGGCGGATAAAGTTATAATTCTTTTATCAATATTAAACTTTTTTGGCATCCAGTAGGCTATTGCAAATTTTGTAAAAATATTTTCATGATGATGCCCGCCATAATATTCCCAAGAATAGTTTTTTATTAAAAACTGTTGTGCAGCCTTTTTATTATAAGAAATATAATAAAAGGGTCTATAGACTTTAATTCCTTTAACAATTGACGAATTAATTAGGCTAAATAATTTTTGATATGGATAAGTTTTTAATGCTATTTGCTCATATTTTTTCACAATGAACAACATTTGTTTAGCATCGGTATATGTCCATTCGCTCGGTTGCTTTCCCTCTGATCTAAAATCTGATCCATTAAAGATAAATTTAATACCTTCTCTTTTAGCAACTTTAAATAGTACTGCATCTATTGCATTGTCGGTTGGTCCATCGATCCAAGGCAAACTGGCTTTAATATATGCACGTAGAACTCCCTTAACCTCCTCATAATCTATAACATAGGTTTCGAGATCTATATCTAATGCTTTTGTTACTTTTTTGATATTTTGAACTGCAATTTCAGAACTCCAGCCATTGTCAAGATTAACTGCCAAAGGCCGCAAACCATGTTCTTTTTTACAAACATACATTAAATAGGAGCTATCTGTCCCACCACTTACTCCAATTATGCAATCATATTTTTTACCTTTTCCGTTTTCTTTAATTTTATCTACAATATTCTCCCATTGCAATTTTCCTTTTTCACCCTTCGGGTACGCCTCACACAATTTATCAAACATTATGGCATAATTTGAAGCCCCATTTTCATCGAATGTTATTCCCGGTACTGTTGTGTCCCAGATACCGCGCGTACACAATTTATATTCTTTCATATGATTATCCATCTATTCTGTTTCCTTATTGAATAACTGCTTTAACTCGCTTTTTGATGGGTAGTTAATTAGCACTGCTCTTCGTGGGCCATGAAAAACAAACATACTGCCAGCGGCTAGAGCATGTGCATTTCCTTTAAAATAACCTTCTTTTAAATGCTCTAATTTTCCCGCTCCACCGCAAGCTACAACGGGTATAGACATGATATCAGCAATACTTCTTATCATCTCAAAATCATAACCGGTCATAACCCCATCCAGATCAATGGAATTGATTATAAGTTCACCGGCACCAGAATCTTCAGCTTTCTTTGCCAGATCGATAGGATGTTCCTTTGTGTTTTCACTACCGTCTTTTATCCAGCATTCATATTTACCGAATAATGTTTTTTTTGTATCCAAAGAAACAACTATACTTTGACTTCCAAAAATCCTTGCTGCCTCTTCAATCAATCCGGGTTTAAGTACTGCATTGGTATTTATTACTACTTTCTCTGCACCTGCTTTTAGTATGTGTTCAATTTGTTTGATATCACAAATTCCACCACCGACACCAAAAGGCATAAATGCTTCATCACCGATATCTTTAACAAGATCAACGGAAACGGTTCTTCCTTCCTTTGATGCTGTAATATCGAGAAAAATTAATTCATCAGCTTTTAGATCATTAAATATCTTAACAGCATTTATAGGATCACCTATATATTTTGGTTCTTTAAATCTAACTGTTTTTACGAGCCCTTTGCCTTTTAGAAGTAGGACTGGTATTATTCGCGGTAAAAACATTATTTAATATCAGACTAATTATTAGTTAATTTTATTGTCAGCAAGTCCAAAATTCTTTAGCACGAGCAATCCGGAATCATGGCTTTTTTCAGGGTGAAATTGGCAACCGTAAATATTTTCTTTCTGCAATGACGAAACAAATTTATTGCCATAGTTTGTTTCTGCTAAAACATCAAAATCATTATCACAGGCGACATAATAAGAATGAACAAAATAGAAAAAATTATCAGCAGCTATACCTTTAAATAATGAATCTGTATTTTTTATTGCAAGATTGTTCCATCCCATGTGCGGTATTTTCAGACCGTTACTTTTGAATACAAATCTTTGGGTCTTAGCTTTTATCCATCCAAATCCTTTACAATTTCCTTCTTCGCTAGAATCCGTCATTAGCTGCATACCTAAACAGATACCAAGTATTGGCTTTTTCTTTTCCAGCACAACTTCATTTAACGCCTCAAACAAACCCCGTTCCTTTAAATTATTTATACCTTGTTCAAAATGCCCAACACCTGGTAATACCAATTTTTCTGCGCTTAGAATGTCATTAACACTACCAGAAATCTTAACCGGTACACTAATTCTCTCAAAAGCTTTCTGAACAGAGCGAAGATTCCCCATTCCGTAATCAATTATTATAACCATTGTAATGTTTCTTTATTGATCGATGAACTTTCTGAACCAAAGCTCAAGATGAATAATTTTCCAAATTTCTGTCCCATTATTTTTTTTACCTGATAGGTGCTGAGTATTTAGTTTATGGACTTTACTTAAATCAAAATATCGTCTATTCTGAAATTTTGAAGAATTTATTATTTCTAAAAAAAATTTTTGGAACCTGTCATTTCGGAACCAAGAGTCCTCCGGTGTTTCATAACCGACTTTGTCCATCCTATTTCTTACTTTTTCCGGAAGTATACCTTTCATAGCTTGCCTCAGTATTATTTTAGTAACGCCATTTTTATAGATTAAATCCGTATCGGTGTTGAGCATTTTTTCAACAATGTTGTGATCAAGAAATGGAAAACGAGTTTCAAGAGAAAAGGCCATGCCGCTTTTATCCGCCCACAAAAGATGATGTTCAAATTTATATTCAAAGTGATTTATAAAAGATTCTTTGAGTGTTTTCGAACCGTATAGACTATCAATCAAAATATTTTCTTTTTGGTTGGCAAATTCATTAAAAAAACTTTCTGACAGGCAGTCATTTTTTGTATACATCATTGACTTCTTCAGCCAAGGCGGTAAAGATGAAAATATGCTAAACTTTAAAGGGTAAAAAGTTTTATGAATCTTATAATATCTGAATATTTCATTTAATATTTTATTGATATTTAACTCAAATGCATATTGTTTAAGTAAAAAACCAATAAAGTAATGATATCCGGCAAGATATTCATCAACACCCTGACCATTCAATAAAACAGTGCAGTAATCCTTTGCGAGTTGCATAACCTTAAATTCAGCATATTCCGATGTACCAGGGACAGGCTCTTCAAGTACAGAAACAAAAGAATCCATTTCGGCCATAAATGAATCGATTGAAGGATATGTAGAATGTATATTGTCAATATAACCATCAAATTCCTGTATAAACTCGGATTCATCCCCCTTTTGTCCCTTACCATAGACAGCCGAGAAAGAATGGATATCAGTCCTACCAATTTTCCTCGAAATCGTAGCTCCTATGGTGGATGAATCAAGTCCACCGCTTAAACATAACCCAATTGGTACGTCACTTCTCAATTGGAGATTGATTGAAGAGACTAAGTCTTGTTTAAAATCTTCGCTGTTTGTATATCCAGTAGAGCGAGTATCTTTCAGAGAATACCAGGGAGTGATTTTTACAGTCCCTCCATTTACATTAATATTAATTTTACTGCTGTGCTGTAGTTTTTTTATATTACTGAAAAAAGTATCATCTATATGATTTGTTCTATTTGTTAATAAGAAATCGAACACGATCCTATCATTTACATTTTTTAATTGAGGCTTCGCTTGTAAGATTGGTTTTATTTCAGATGAAAAAATAAATTGCTCATTATCCTTATAATAATAAAAGGGTTTTATCCCGAACCTATCACGTGCACAGAATAATTCTTTCGATTCTATATCATAGATTACAAATGCCCACATCCCATTAAATAAATTTAAGCATTCCTCACCCCATTCTACATAACTTTTAAGAACAACCTCTGTATCTGAATTTGATTTAAAATGGTATCCCTTTTGTATTAACCTGGATCTTATTTCAATAAAATTATATACTTCACCGTTAAACAAAATTAAATAACGTCCAGTGTCATCTAACATAGGCTGATGACCCGAATAACTTAAGTCAAGAATACTGAGCCGGACAAATCCAAATCCGACGTTATTTTCAACAAACAGCCCCTCATCATCTGGTCCTCTATGCTTCATCTTCTGCATCATTTTATTGATTTGAGTATTCTCAACAGGTGCATTATTAAAATTAATTATGCCGCAAATTCCACACAATTTATAAGTCCTTTTTATTTGAAATTTTAAAAAATTTATGAACAAAATTCTTTTGATCTTTTCTCACCTGAATTGATGCATACGCTGGAAATGGACGAAGTCTTCTGATATATGCTGAATAGATAAAACCTATGAGTTGGGCTGCGGATCCCAAAATAAAAGGCTTATTACTAATCTTACTTAAACATTTTAAAATGAAATAAGGCAAATAGTATGGAATGTTTCCATTTGATAAACCTGTACGATAATGCTGATAGAGGTTACTACCAACTCTGGAACCTTCTTCTTTATGATGCTGGAAATAAATGGGTAGTGATTTTGTCTGCCATCCTTTTGATCTTGCTGCTGCATTATCTATCGTGTCCCAGCTAACAACAGGGACGATTCCACCAATTTCCTGAAAACATTTTTTTCTGTAAAATTTTGTGGCACCTCGAGTGGAATTAAATTCTGGAAACGATTTTTCCGGAATACCCGATCTAATTATTGTGCCTGAAGCTATTCCCAGCTGATGATTTATCTTAAATTCATACAAAACTTTTTCACAAAAATCTTTTTCAAATGAGACATCACCATCTAATTTGAGAATGAATTCGTATTCGCATTTGATAAGATTAATACCGTAATTAAATATTAATACTACTCTTGAGCTATAATCGTGTTCTTGAAGACCAGTAAAGTTGTAAAGTTTAATCCAGGGATATTTAGTAATATATCCGTTAATAATATTAACTGTATCATCAGTAGAACCGTCATTTACAATAATCCAGTCTTGCGGTAAAACCGTTTGTTTAATTATACTATCCAAAGTGAAACTTATATATTTCTCTTCATTTTTAACAGGCGAGACTATTACATACTTCATAGTAAAGAATAAACTTAATGGTTACTTTTCAAATTGTACTTAAATAAATAGGCTTTCATTGTCCCAAAGAATACATATATCAAATAAAGCGGGAGAAGCAACTTATAGCCATGTTTTTTGTAATAATATTTTTCTTTTTTTAGTGAGTTGACTGCAAATGGATTGAAGAAGCTAGCTAAAAATTTAAAGAAGCTATCTTTTCTGAAAGCTGTCCCCTCAGATGTCATTGTTAAGTGATTATGAACGTGAGCATTCCAGGAAATAAAGCAATTTATTCCTGATTTTTTTGCTCTTAGAATATATTCATCATCACTTCCATATTGTACTAAGTTTGTATCATAAGATCCTATTTTAGATAAAACTTTTACTGGAATTAATGTGCCCCTTCCACTCAAAGTCCATGTAGAATGGACTCCCTTGAATTCAGGATAAATTGGCTTGACTCCATCGATGTACGGGATGAATTTGAGCCGCCATCGAATAAACTCTTTTGTACCTGCTGAGTTTATTAAATACGGAGGGTCTATTGATATAGATGCTGAACCTAAAATAGAACCTTCTGGTACAGTTTTGTAATCACTCCACAGTATTTTAATATAGTCTTCCGTTATTTCAGTATCATCATTCATGATCAGTACAAAATCAGATTTTAACTCAATTGCTTTTAAGAATCCCTCATTCATACATTTGGTCCACCACCAAGTACCTGTTCCCTCAATAAGATGAATCTCCGGAAAATTTATTTCAACCATTTCTTTCGTTCCGTCAACGGATCCATCCATAACAACAATTACTGATAGCTTAATTTCTTGAGGTAATTCTTGAGAAAGCAGCTGATCAAGTATTTTTTTTAAAAATTCTTTTCGATTATATGTTGCAATGACTACCGAAATATTAAACATAGAAAACAAACTATTATTCAATTTTCCTGATGAACTTTGCCGGATTTCCAGCCCAGATTTCATCAGAGGGAATAGATTTAGTAATAACTGAGCAGGCTCCTATAATAACCCTATCACCAATGTTGACTCCCTTTAAAATTGTTGAATGTGCCCCAATAAAAACATCATCACCGATTATAACAGGAGAAGTATTTGTACTGTTTTCATCTGATGTTCCAATTCTTCTTTTTAAGAAATCAAGAGAATGAAAATCAGTATCATAGATAACTGTATTGCCACCAATTTTAACTCGATTTCCAATAACTACCTGATCCTCACAAATTATAGTTGTTGAACTTATACCAACATCATTTCCAATAATCAATTTAGCATCTTTTCCAACTATTAAATGGCAAATGTCATTCCTGCCAATTTGATTAAAGTATTTCCCATTATTCATAACAAAATTACTACCAACTTCAAGATGTCCATCTTTACTGATATTTATATATGGTTTACCGTTTGTCCGTATTCGACCACGAGTTTTAATATTGTAAATCTTTAAATAAAGATTTAGAAAAAAAGAAGCATATAAGCTGTTTGATAATGAAAACAATTTATTAAAAGCTTTATATATGAAAAGCAGCATCTTTTGAAAAATTAGTTATGAAATTATTGTTATTTGCGAATTTCACTTTGGAATCTCTTAAGTAAAAAAATAAAGGATTCCTTACCTTATGAATAAACCAAACAAAGCTCATGCCATGCATTTGCTTGGATTCTAGAACCCCATGCAAAGAACCTATAATGCGGTTCTCATTTTTAGAATTTAGAAAATAAAGTGGTACTATCAATTAGTTATTTCTCTGATAGGCCTCACATCTTGTGATTCTTTGACTAGTGAGACCGTTTCTATCAACGAGTAACTAAATTGGAGAAAAATTAAAGCGTGAAAGAAGGGATATTGAAATAACCCCTGCGAAAAGCCTAACAAAATCATTGATATCAGAAAAATAAAGGACAAGCTCTTATTCGATTTATAATAAATGCAAATACTATCAGCTGATTTTTTATAATTATAAAAATAAATTACAAAAATGATTATCCCCCATTGAGTGACAAAATTAGTAATACCATTATTCCTATGCATTTTCTTAATATTCCAATTAGAGGTGTTGTACATATTTCCTATATCCCTTCCATAACCTAAAATTGGATTTTCGTAAATAAGTTCATAATCGGATAATGCGCTGCCAAACCTGGATGAATTGTCATTCTCTGCTATGATTACGTTATCCTTAATTTTCGGTAGCAGAAAAGGAATATTTATTATAAGAACAGTAAATAAAATAATCATCGGGGCTAATACGAAAACTTTTTTTAAACTTGGACGTAAAAAGAAATACACTGCTGAAATTATAAAAAAAAGAGTCAGAAACCCCGCTGTAGAAAGTGTTGTTATTACGGTAATAATGAAGACTATATTTTTTTTATCAGCAATTTTATTTTTTACTAATATATTTAGTAATAAAGCAATATTAAGAAATACTGAAAAAGCACCAGGCTCCCAAAACGGACCAGAATTTCTTAATTGCTGATATCCATTAAAAGTAATTAAAATAAAATTTGGGCTCATCTGATAAAATTGATTTTTTGATGGAAATAGAGAATCCTTAATCGCTATTGATACCAATTTATTTGTTATCGATGGAAAAAAGAATAAAATATAAAAAACAAGGCTAATGATGGATAAAAAATAAATTAAGTTTATATATTTGTCGATAAATCTTTCCCCCACGCTTTTTATTACTACGTAAGCAAATGCAAAACGTCCGAATGTACCAATAACAGATTTCAACGAAAATGATTGAAAATAAAAACTTTGAATAACTTCCCCCAGGATAAATATTGATAGAATCAAAATAAATTTTAGATCTATTTTTCCCAACATTCCACGTTTGAAAAAAATTGCAAGTGAAATGATGAGTCCTATCGCAATATATTCTTCGTTAGAATAAAAGAATACAATACCAGAGGTTGCTACCAATAAAAAAACTAATATATAATCCCATATTAGACTATAATTGGAGTTATTTCTTACTATTGCTGACAATTTTTTAATACTAAATATTTAATAACTTTTAAATTAAAATTTTTACTATAAAAATTATTTATTATACATATAACGTATTTATTTAAGCTCCTTTGCCGGATTTCCAACCATTATTTTATTATTTGGAACATCCTTTGTCACAACTGCACCGGCACCTATAACTACATTGTCAGCAATTTTTATATGAGGTAAAATTGTTGAATTAGCCCCGATATAACAATTGCTTCCAATAGTTACGCCCCCTAAAATCACTGCATTCGGTGCAATAATAGAATCTTCCCCAATAGTAGAATCGTGCATAACATTAGCCATTGTATTTATCCGACAAAAATTACCAATTTTTGTAGAGGCAGAAATGTTCACTTTACTCTGAATAAATACGCCTTTCCCTATTTCTGCTGATTTCGAGATCATAGAATTTGATGAAATCAAACTAAAAAATTGAAAACCGATATCACCATATAATTTACTAAGACGAATTCTTTTACCAGGTGAATCCGGTGTTATAAAAACGGGAATATTGCTATATGAGGTGAACAAATCTTTTGCAATTTCATCAGTCCCGAATATTTGATAACCCAGGTAAGTTCCTTTTTTTTGATTATCAACAATTCCCAAAATTTTGATATCCTCTTGTTCACATAGTTCTATAACTTCGTGGAAACCCCCAACTAAAATTACGTTTTTTTGCATCCGATCAACTTTCAATGAATTAAACAGAAAAAATTATTTTGTTAAAATAACCCGGTATGTAAAATAGAAAAAAGATTTTAATTGAAAACAGGCTGAAGATTGTTAATTGAAGTAACCAAATAATCTCCGTTCGATTGTAAGTTACAAAGCGTTTTTTCGGAGACTTTTCATCTAAAAAAATAAAAAATATTTTACTTGCGTTTTTAACTAAATAAAAAGCCCTGAAATAATCAGAGCTTTTATAGATAATAAGAATATATTATTACTTCAACAGCATCATCTTCTTAGTCTGCACAAAATCATTGCTCTCAATTCTGTATATGTACATTCCGCTTGGCAAATTGTTTGCATTGAAGGTTACTTTATAATAGCCTGCTTCGTAGGTTCCCTCTGCTATTGTTTCCACAAACTCTCCCAGCATATTGTAAAGGCTTATCTTAAGCTGTGTCTGCTTTGGCAGTGAAAATCTTATCGTTGTACTTGGATTAAACGGATTCGGGTAGTTTTGTGACAGTTCAAATTCATTGGGTACTATTTCCACCTCTACAACATCTGAGTATTCAAATTTGCCATCTGTGTCCACCTGTTTCAGTCTGTACTGGAATTTACTTCCTCCTGCAAAAAGGTCTTTGTCACTATAGCTGTATTCTTTAGGTGAGTTTGAATTTCCGTAGCCTTCAACAAATGATATATTTGTCCACTCACTTTCATTTACCTTCCTTTCTACATAAAATCCGTAGTTGCTCACCTCTGTTTTAGTAACCCATCTTAAATCCACTTTTGTTCCGTCAATCACTTTTCCTGTGAAGGATGCAAGTTCAACCGGTAATGGAATGTCCAAAGGCGACCACGTTCCCGCTGCTAATAATGTAGTTGTAAACGAACCTCCACTTCCGCTACAGCTATATACAACTGTGTTGGACGGGTTTGCACTCCTGAAAGTCAAAATAGAGTTTAAAGTATTGTTTGTTGTAGTAAATCCAACCGAGGCTACATCTACCCAGTTTGTACCTACTGTGCTAGCAAAAAAAGCATCTCCTTGGGTGAAAAAAATATT
>Ga0184636_1000230_pt1 | contig 13633 bp, 4 predicted proteins | sample PLM3_60_b2_FD_133164 | JGI IMG/M metagenome (GOLD analysis project Ga0184636, IMG submission 133164) | Groundwater sediment microbial communities from an aquifer in East River, Colorado, USA - PLM4_90_b2 | ecosystem: Environmental > Terrestrial > Soil > Riparian zone | place: USA: East River... | reverse complement strand
GTTGTTTAAGAAAATCTGTTTCCACATGTGGTATCTGCGCAGTAATCGCGATGCTTCCGGAGGCTTCGATATACCATTTATCATTTTCCCTGCCGATGCTTACGGAACGAAGTGAAAGTTCGAATACGCCGGGAATGCCGATCTTTTGTAAGCCATCAGCTTCGGAGGCAGTAATGCGGAAATCGCCATTATTGCCGATATGAACGAGGACATCGATTTGTGCATCGTTACCATTTGCATCTTTAAGTCCTGGTATTTTCATATACCCCCTGATCTCGCTTTGTACGATCGAATTTTGTTTGAACTCAATCAGGAATTGGGAAAGCCCGAGTTGAAAATGCCTGCCGGTGTTGTTAGGATCACCGAGACGGAAGAGCGCAGTGCCACCCGGTTGTAAAGTTTCAAGGAATATTGTTCCTGATAAACCGCCGGTACCTATGATCAGGTTGCGTCCTTTAATTGCTGCATTCGAATTTGCCAAATCATGATTCCAGAATTGCGGAAAACCAATTGTTGCTTCCTCAATATATACTCCGACAAAATCTTTCGGACGTCCATCAGCATCTGCTTCAGGAATATTTGATTTCTTACTGATATCGAGTTTAGCATGTGTGAAGCCGATAATCAATGGAGTATTACCTATGCGTGAATATTGAGGATTCAGGCTGAGATTTATCTCGGTATCGAAACCGATTCCGGATTCTGTGCTGAATGTGAATTCACTTTCGGCAAAGGACAAAATCGTTTTGGGAGGATTATTCGGGTCTGTAACAGGCAAGGACTCCTGGGTAACAGGATCCAGGGGAATCAAAATCGTTCGTGAAATTTCAAGTCCCAGACTTAAAGTAACAGAAGCGTTTATTTTTGGAATCAATAATGATTTGATGCTGGCGATCGCATTTTCACCAGCCTTTGCAGCATTCAGGAGATCAATATTGTTGGCTGTAATATCCGGGTCCGCATCATTAATAAATACATCAAAAACAACCTTGCTTACATTGATTTGCTGCCCCACCAGAATGAAGTTACCAGTTATGGATACAGCAATTTCCGCGGCCGCAACCGGGGGATCAGTGCTAACGGGGTATGGAATTGCATTTCCGCCGCTCAGACTATAGAACTGGTTGATATCATCGACAAAAACATTAAACGGATTAGTACCATCGATAAAATTGTTCACAGTAAAAAGAACAAGTTCAGCATCGCTGATCGAGAAAGTTGACAAAGCAAGCTCATAGAATGAATTGTTTCCAAAAGAAAAACTCTCCAGTCTGAAATCTTTCAGATAATCAACGATGGGTAATGTATAGCTGCCTGTAAATGGTATTTCAGACTCTGTATTTTCATTCCCGCCGGGTAGAGTAGGGCTTACTACGATAGCAAAACCTGTTCCGGGAATGTCAAGGGCTATTCTTTTATATTTAACAATAGTCAGGTTGTAAAATACAGCCCCCCCCGAATCATTTTTTTCAGACTGCAGATTTCTGAAATAAAGCTTATTGAATAAATTGGCAAGACCGTCCTTGATAAAGCCTAACTGATCAGGAATGTCATTGATAGTGATAAGAGAAGAGAGTTCGGGGTAGAATGTGTCTGTAGTAGGCATAATCTTTCGTTTAATAAATTAATCATGCATGTGCATGATTAATTTGTTGCTAATCTCACATTACAAAATCCTTGCGTTCGCTCAATAGAATATTGGTCAAATCTGCTCCATAGATTTAACACCACTACTTAACCAGAGATTCTTTTTGTTTACTAATCAGAGAGAGAGAGAGTCTTCAACCAGAGTATGAACTATGAATATGAGATAAATATTTTATTTAAAAAAATTAATTTTTTGTTATCCCATTTTCATTTTTCTATCATTCACATGCAGCAAGCATTTTACTTGCACAAAAAATTTTCCGGAATATTTTATTATTTATCGTGAATGCGGATTTTTTTGAAATCCATTCCGCTGATAACCAGAATGAATAAGCCCTTACTATTGTAAATCGCTTAGGGAAAACACTTATCAATCAATTAAAAATTTTATTCCACTCCATTTTATTGAATACAACACATGGTGGGAGGCGCAAAAGAAATAACGATCAAAAGGAGATTATTCCCATTTTGTAGTTTAAAATATTTTCTGCCCTGATGATGTAATGCGTTTCATCTGCTCTTAAAAAAACGTCGGGCCGCATCAGCATATCACCAGATCTTCCACCCACACCATCGGAGTTAAAAAGCCCGATCGTTTTTATGAGGCTGCCTGTCTGGGCATCTACATAACTCATGACAGGTATCTTGCTTGGCATTGCTACCGCCACATGCTTTTTACCATCGTATTTATAACCGAAATCGTTGTAAATAACAACGATCTTTCCATTTACCAAAGCTCCGAAATAAGATACGCCGGTACCGTTATCATTTTTTGATGTGTTATCTTTTTCAATCGAAGTGTTGTACAATGGTTTGCCTTTTTCATCAAAACCATCCAGCCAGATATCTTTTCCATAGTAAGTATTATCCTGGGTTACGTTCGTTGAAAGATTATAGGGATTGGGATCCCGCTTAACAGAACCTGAAGAAGCCCAATACACTTCACCAAGCAACACAATGTTTGACTGATGGAACAATATCTTTTTCAACACAAGATCTTTTCGTTTTTCAAAAGGGTTAACAGCGCTAAAAATCAATGAAGAGCCGGTAGAATCAATGCGATAAACATAAGAACCATGTGAGGGAATACCAATAGTTACACTGATATTCCCCGTTTCAGAATAATATCCGGCAACAGCGAAATCTCCATTTGATGAAAACGCCTGGCTGATAGAAAGTATCTTCTTTTTTTCACCGGTCTCAATTTTAAATTCTTTAAGGTCTTTTCCATCAAAAGAAAATACAGAATAAACAGGAGCATAATTTTTAGCGCCGGTTCTTTTTAAAATGAAAACCGTTCCCTGGTCATTGATAAATACTGAATTGTCAACACTTCTTTTCCATTCGTAAGGGAATATTTGTACAGTATTCCATATTTTTTCAAATCCTGAATTGAATAATGATAATTGATTTTTTTCATTTTCATTTTTTCGGAAATCAGGTTGTGCCATAACTAATAGTTTTGAACCATCGGGAGAAGCCGCTAATTCAAAACGCCCTCTCGAAGCCAGCCTATCCGCGTCCATTGACATTAGTTCAACAGGATTGCCCCTGCTGCCATCCGGTTTGATTTCAGTGGAGTACAAAACATTCTTCCCGGCCTCTTTTGAAAACAGCGAGGTAAACAAATAGGGCCTGCTTTTTATGTAGAGCACATTCACATAGTCATATTGATTGGAAGGAGTGATGTTGACAGAAAAAACTCTTTCATTTTTATTATTGAAATAATCAATGAACAATGAAGATGAAAACTCATTTGCAGCAGGAGGTTTTTTGGTAAGCAAATAATAGCCTTGCCCGTCATACCCTAAAATTTTTACATCCACCTGGGTCGAAGGTTTTGATTCTGCCCTGCTCCAGGCAAATACCGGTTCCTGGGCTTTTATAAATGATGACCAGGTGAAAACGCATAAAGGCAGAAGTAGGTGTTTCATGGTTTAGTTTGATTCATTTTATAATAATGCGAAGATCTAGTGAAATTTCGAAATAGGGATGGAAATGAAATTGTAAACCTAGTGCAGTGAAAGAAAAATTGTGGAAATAAGAGCAGCAGATTTTTATCCTGTCTGCCGGCAGCTACCCTTTACCCAAATTTTGAGAAGGTAAAAATATTGATGTTCTTTGACATAAACATTTGCAATGCACAAGATTACTGTTAAGGATTTTCCGCATTTAAACTTTGGTGATGTACGTAGGGATGAGCGCTTTGTCACCATTATCAATAATATCAGTACTCAGCCAGGAAGCAGTATTACGCCTTTGTTGGTATGCAGCACGGCTATGTGGGATAGTGTACCAACAAACTATCTATAAGTTTGGTTGTTGGTATGCTCAGCACAAGCCCCGGCGACATACCAACAACGACAAAAAAATGACAGCTGTATATAGCAAAAGTTAGGAAGATTAATGGCGCGGGGTCGCGCCGGCCAATTCTTTTGGAAGTACGATTATGATAACAGGGCCGGCGAAGACCCTGCTGGGACCAGGATCAGGTCTTCTTTAGCTCAATATTTTTTCCTCTATATACCATTAGGCTATGACGTCTTTTATTTTTTACAATTTTTCAGAAGATTAATGTGTATTATTCAATATCACTTTTACAAAATGCTCTTTACCATCATTGATAAGCGAAATGATTTTATTTGATTGTGCTTCTTCATCAACAAATACTTCTATCGCTGTTTGGTTCTTATCCTGTAACACAGTTATATGATAGATCGTATCAATAAATTGATATTTTATTTTAAAAGATCCCCATGCTGCAGGGATGCAAGGTTCAAACTGCAGATTATCTCCTTTTCGTTTTAATCCTAAAAAAGATTCTATAATAAGCAGGTACATCCATCCGGCAGAACCTGTATACCAGGTCCATCCTCCACGGCCCAGGTGTAAAGGCTCTGCATATATATCGGCAGCTATTACATAAGGTTCTACTTTATATTTTGCAATTGCATCAGCAGTAGCTCCATGGTTGATGGGATTTATCATTTGCAACAATTCCCAGGTTTTTTCTTTATCCTTTAGCGCAGCAAAGGCCATTATTAACCAAATGGCAGCATGTGTATATTGTCCGCCATTTTCCCGAACGCCGGGAACATACCCTTTAATATAACCAGGGTTCAAATCAGATTTATCAAAAGGTGGCTCAAACAATTGTATCAAAGACGCATCTTTACGGACAAGGAATTTTACTGCAGCCTTCATCGCCATTTGTGATCTTTCAATATCACCCGCTTTGGAAAGCACCGACCAGCTTTGTACAATAGAATCAATTTTACATTCTTCATTGGTTGATGAACCAAGTGGTGTACCATCATCAAAATAAGCACGGCGATACCATTGCCCATCCCAACAATTTTTTTCAATATTACTTCTTAATTTTTTTGCCTGTTGTTTACACTTTTCGGCAAAACCTGCATCTCCTTTCAACCTGGCAATTTCTGTAAACCGCATCAATACATCGTATAAAAAAAATGCAAGCCATACACTTTCCCCTTTCCCATGTTCACCTACCTTATTCATGCCGTCATTCCAATCACCCGAGCCAATAAAAGGTAACCCATGCTCACCGAATTTTAATGCATGCCCGATTGATCTTACGCAATGATCATACAAGCTTGCGGATTCATTAGAACGAACAGGAAGATCATAATACGATTCTTCTCCTGCATTTAAAATACGTCCTTCTAAAAAATAAACAGGCTCATCAAGTATACCTGTATTTTCTGTATGTAAAACATATCTTGAGGTAACAAAAGGCAACCAAAGATAATCATCGGAACAAGTTGTGCGTACACCTCTTCCTGTTGGTGGATGCCACCAGTGTTGAACGTCGCCTTCTTTATATTGTCGTGAAGCATTTAGCAATATCTGTTCACGTACAATTCCTGGTTTTGAATACAGTAATGATAACACATCTTGCGATTGGTCCCGAAATCCAAATGCACCACTGGATTGATAGAAGCCACTACGTGCCCAAATACGACAGGCCAATGCCTGGTAATTGAGCCAGCCATTTGAAATAATATTTAAAGCGGCATCAGGTGTTTCTATCTGCAAAACTCCCAATGTTTGCTGCCAGTATTTTTTAACTTTATCCAATGCATCGTATGCAACCGAAACTCCTTTAAAACCACGAATTATAGTAACTACATCATCATGCTCCCTTACCGCGCCAAGACGAAAAACAATTTCATGTTCTTCATTATCTTCTAAATCAAACACAATCTGTATAGCAGCACATGGATCAAGCGCTGCACCTGTTTTACCGGAAAGCTTTGCTTTGCTCATAGCTTCCGGATTGCGAAGTGTACCGTTGCGACCAATAAATTCAGTACGATCGGTAGTAACAATTTTTACTCTGTCATCAGCATCAAAAAAAACAACCCTGTTTTCAAATTCCGTATTATAAGGATTTCTTGCCAGGATAGCACCTGTATCCGCATCCGACTCAGTAATTATGTGCATTTGAGTTTTTGGTCTCAGGTCACCTAATACCAATTCCATATAACCTGTTGCAGAAAGCCTGCGTGGCCTTTTGGATTGATTATGCAATTTTAAAATAATGAATTTAACAGAAGCTTCCAGGTCAACAAATACGCACATTTCTGAATAAATACTATCCTCGCTGTGTTGAAAAATACTGTACCCAAATCCATGCTTTGTAATATATGAAGATTTGCTACGGCCGGGAAGAGGCGTTGGCGACCACCACTTTCCGTTTTCTTCATCTCTGATATAAAATAACTCGCCTGCCAGATCGTTTACAGGATCATTGTTCCATGGAGTTAATCTAAACTCATGTGCATTCTCAAGCCACGTGTATGACTGCCCGCTTTCTGAAATAATAGTTCCAAAATTTGGATTAGCTAATACATTGATCCATGGTGCGGGTGTTGTTTGGCCTCCGGTTGTTGTAATAATATATTCTTTTCCATCTTTTGAAAAGCCGCCGATACCATTGAAAAATTGCAAACCCTCCGGCAGAGTAACGGATGTTGCGACAGAAGGATAAAATTTAGCAGGAGTAAAATAAGGAACGATGCTTTTTACCTTACTGCGGCTGTTGACTTGTTCTTCCAAACTACCCATCCTGTCAGAAATTACAACACGTGCCAATGTTTGAAATAGTATGCGGTCTTCGTTTGATATTTGGTCGGCTGACCTGATAAAAATTCCACCGGGTTGTTCTTTAAAATCAGCACCAGGTGCAGGTGCAATAAGGCCTTGTATTTCATTTTGTAAAACCTGCCTGTAGCCGCCATGATCCTCATTCCAGATTACCAGGTCAGCTATTAAACCTTTTAACCGCCAATAAGCATGTGCCTGTATTAATTGTTTTACAAGGCCAATATTGGCAGCATCTTCTATTTGTAAAAGAACAATAGGCAAGTCTCCCGAAATAGAATAACTCCATAAACTCGATTGGCCACGACGATTTTTTATAATGATGTTCTGATCAGCACGCAAAGAAGGATTTGCAAAGATCACTGAACCTGCAAGCTTTGAATATAATTGTGCATCTGCTTCCCCGGCATTGATCTGCCTTAGCACAACCTGGCTATGTGTCCACGAAAGTTCAAGCGCACGGTTTCTTAAATACCTGTCCTGGTATTTTTCTACCAATGCGTTGCAAATCTCCTTAGTGTCTGCAATACCAATCAGCATATCAATCGTTGCAGATTCCTGGGGATTAATTACTATTTTATATTGAATGGAAATAACAGGATCAAGAACAGAACCCTGTGTTCCTGAAAGCCCATCCGTTTTATCTAAAAATGCAGGCTGATGAATAGTATTTCCGCGACCAATAAACTTACTTCTATCTGTTTCATAAGAAACAGATTTGATTTCTGCATGATGCACTTTCATTAAATGAAACATAGAGGGGTTATGTTCTTCTACAGAACGAGGACGTCGTGTGCAAAGAATAGCATTGCGTTGTGAAATGATTTCTGTTTGAACAAAAAGATTACTGAAAGCAGGATGTGCAGCATCAGCATTCGCAGACGCAAGCACTACTTCAGCATAGCTGGTAATTTCAATATATCTTTTTCTTCTTGAACGGTTAGTAATATGTACTCTTCTCAATTCCACATCGTCCTCGGGAGAAACAACAATCTCAGTATGTGTTTCAAGGGAGTAATCACGCCGGCGAAATTCTGCACGTCCCTGTGAAAAAACTGCTTCATAATTATCTCCTTCCTTAAGTGAAGGCTGGTATGCAGATGACCAGAAAAGGTTACTATCCTGCTCCATATCTTTTATAAAACAAAAAGTTCCCCAGTTATCACAGGTGCTGTCTTCCCGCCAACGGGTAACGGCAATGTCTTTCCACCGGCTGTAGCCTCCGCCTGCATTCGTAACCATTACATTGTATCTGCCATTGGATAATAACTGCACTTCGGGCACAGGCGTGTCAGGTGTATTAATAACATGGATGGGTATATTATTATTTTCAGCTACCATACTGCTGTCTGATATATGCATGACAGGAGAATAAATAGTTGATACCCTCGGGATACGTTCCTGCAATAGCAATAGAGTAGCCTGAAACTGTACTTCAGCCTCAAAACGTTTTTGCATAGGCCGGCTTAGTAACAGATGCGATAGTGACAACAAACTCATGCCCTGGTGGTGCGCCATGAAAGAATGTATAACAGTATTTGATTGCCCCCTTGGCAAACGAGATGCGGTGTAATCTATAGCTTCATAAAAACCAAATTCTCCTTCAAAACCATTTGTTGCTAATTCCTCCATGTTTTTACAAGCTTCTTCCGGCGCTACCAGCAATGCCATAACAGACGAATAAGGAGAAACAACCAAATCCTCTCCCAGTCCACGTTTAAATCCTAACCCGGGAACGCCGAATGCACGATATTGATAATTCAGATTAACATCTACTGCATTATAACCCGATTCTGAAATACCCCATGGTACATTTCGTTTTTTTCCATATTCTATTTGCTTTTGTACAATGGCCTTATATGTTTGGCCCAACAAAGTATTTTCATAAGAAGGCATTACCAGCATTGGCATCAGGTATTCAAACATAGAGCCACTCCATGAAAGAAGAATTGGCGTTGAACCTGCATAAGTAAGTTGGCGCCCTAATGCAAACCAGCTTTCCTGTGGTAACTTTCCTTGTGCTATAGCTGTAAATGTGGTGAGCCTTGCCTCTGAAGCCAACAGATCATAGAAGCTATTATCCCTTCTCTGTTCATCAACATTATAACCAATCGCAAGCAAGTGTTTCGACCTGTCATATAAAAAATTGTAATCAATATTTGAAAGTTCCATACACTGCCGGGCAAGTCCTTCCAATATCAATATCCTTTCTTTTGCCCTGTGTGATCCATTGCTGATATGCGCTGTAAAATCCTTTATCCACTCATTCTCTTCTGCTGTGTTATCTGCTGCATATAACGCTCTTACTTGGGACAATAATTCCATATCTATTTTAGCCAGTTGAGATAAGGTTGGAATAGGTGATCTATACGCAGCAATATCATTTAATTTTAAAGAAGGTGACTGAAGCAGTAGCCATGGAGCAAGTGTTACCAGGTTATTGCGTATATCATTTATTTGTTCCCCAAGTTTTTCCACCCCTAAAAAAGATTCGTTGTTCTGTTCTTCATTGAAAGTAAAACCGGCAGTAATTTGCCCAAAGGTTTTTTCAAGACTGTTTATGCAAACAATTGTTTCTGCTAAAGTAAAAGGCGGCGCAAGGCGAATAACTTCCAGTTCTTTTTTAAATTGTTCAATTACAACTCTCGTTTCTTTTTTCTCTAAAAGTACTTCTACGGTATCCAGCAACCCGTCAAATGCTTTCACTGAAAATATTTTATCATTTATAATTGAAAGAAGCCCTTGCTTCAATACTATCAAATGCGCTACAAGGTTTCCGCTATCTATCGTGGAAATGTATCGTGGCGCTAAGGGAGCAAGAGTAATTGTATCGTACCAATTGTATAAATGACCGTTATATCTCTCCAGTTTTTGAATTGTATTTAATGTATTGGCAGTACGCTCAATTAATTTTTCTGCTGAGAGGTAACCAAAATCATATGCTGTTAAATTTGATAATAACGCAAGGCCGATATTAGTAGGCGATGTACGGTGTGCAATTTTGGGTTCAGGATGTTCCTGGTAATTATCCGGTGGCAACCAATTATCTTCTTTGGTAACAAATTTTTCAAAAAAGGCCCATATCTTCCTGGAAAGTTTTTGAAGAAAAATAGTTTGCTTCTTTGTAATATTCACTTCACGTTTTGAAAATGAAAGACTTACCCACCACTCAATTGCAGGCGCAATTATCCAAAGCACCAACACAGGAATTTCTATTAACAATGCCAATGAGGAATAATACATTAAATAAACCAGCAAGCTTACAGCTATCAAAGGCTCAAACCACATTACCCGGTATGCTGTCCATAAATCTCTAGGAACGTTCATAGGCGAATTACCGGAAGGGTTCCATTCAAGAAATTTTTTGCGTGAAATAAATAACCGCCAGATAGTACGTATAATGGCATCAAATTTTATGAATGCATTATAAGGAAGAAATATAAGATAAAGAGTATGCTGAATGAAGTTATTATATGCACAACGAATAGAATATATTGTATGCTGCCACAATACCACATCCTTTGGTTTTCTAGCTATTTCCCAAATCAGTATAATTAGTGAAGGCACTGTGATTATACTTATAACACATAAGGTCCAAAACTGCGCTGAAGGAGAAATTATCCAGCCAAATAAAAGAAGTAATATAAGGGATATTGATACAAAACTGCGTCTAAGATTATCAAATATCTTCCACACGGATAAAGCTGATAATGTATTTTTTCTATACTTTTTATCAAGACTTGGAACAAAAGGGAAAAGCCATCGTGCAATCTGCCAATCGCCTCTTACCCATCGGTGGTGGCGCTGCATATCAGCAATGTAGTTGGAGGGGTATTCTTCGTATAATTGTACATCACTAATCAAACCGCATCGGGCATAATTTCCTTCTAAGAGATCATGGCTTAAAATACGATTATCAGGAAACCGGTTATTTAAAGTTTGTTCAAATACATCTATATCATAAATCCCTTTGCCGATAAATGAAGCTTCCTGGAACAGATCCTGGTATACATCCGAGATAGTATGTGTGTAAGGATCAATTCCTGCTTCATTTCCATGTATCTTTTTGTATGTTGAACTGGTAGCGCCAGGCAAACTATTTGTTACACGAGGTTGAAGAATAGTGTATCCATCTACTACCCGTTTCCTTTGCTCATCATACAATGCGTGGTTTAAGGGATGTGCAAGAGCGCCTATCATTTTCCATGCTGCATCCCTTGGCAATTGTGTATCTGTATCAAGCGTTATAACATATTTTATTTCAGGGAAAAATGATTCATCAGCAACTATCAATGAAAAACTTTCTTCGCCTTTGCCTCTTAATAATGCATTAAGCGCCGCAAGCTTTCCACGTTTGCGTTCATAGCCCATCCACTTTTTTTCTTTTGCATTCCATTTACGTGGCCGGTGAAAAAGAAAAAAAGTATCATTCTTTATTCTGTCATATTTCCTGTTGAGCCCGATGATTTTATTTTTTGCGTGGTGTAAAAGATATTCATCTTCCGGAAGTGTTTCTGTAACACCATCTTTAAAATCTGTCAACAAAGCATAGTGGAGATTTTCATCCCTGTTTGCCAAAAAACAAACTTCAAGGGCTTCTGCGAGTTCATCTATTTCTTTAATGCCTGTAAGCATTGTCGGCACAGCAATTAAACTGCGATATTGCGGAGGAATGCCTTTAGAAAAATCCAATCTTGGAAGCAGGTGTGGCCGGGCAAATAAAGTAACCAGCCAATTAATAAGAGTTAATGAAAACTGGCTTGTGCTTATAATACATATTACCCCTAATAAAATTATTTTCCAATCCTGAAGGCCATCCTCATAAGCTTTATTTAATAAAAACCAGCTTAAAAAAAATGTAATAATTACAATGGTGCCTATATATAATAATACAGGGATTTTATTAAAAAAATTTTTACAAATCTCCCGGGTTGTTAAACGGGTTTTGGTGATTTTTTCCAGATCCGCTACTCCTCTGCCTATTAAATAATAACCTACATGAGAAGTGCGGATATTATCATTGCCCGTATTCTCTTTTGCAAAAGCGATAGCCATGCCTGCTATTTTTTCTTCTTCAAAACCGCTGTTCTTTGCAATCCTTTCTATAACATGGCGATAACTATCACGCGTGTAAAAATCCATTTTTTTATATGCACCATTACTATCTTCCCGTAGAATTTGTTCCACAACACTCAGGCCTTCAACAAAATCACGCCAATCGGAAGTATTTAAAAAACGAAGCCCGTTAATGCTGTTACTGATAGACATCTGGTCGGCGGCCTGCTTTTGATTTTCCAAATACACCAATTCACTACTTGTTAACCCATTCTCTGATAAACGTTGTTCTATCCAGCTAAGCGGCAATGCCAAAGAGTAACCCTTTCCCTGCAATCTTCTTGTTAGTTCGGCCACAAAAGAACTTTCCATGGGTGGATTTGACCTTGCCATATCTGCAATAACCAGCACCAGGTTTTTAGGATCTTTTTCAGCAGTGTCAGTCATCTCATCCGCCCAATAATCCGCAAGATTTTTATTGAGTATATCAACTGCAATTTGAGTAGCCAGTCGTCTTAAGTTTTCAAGTAATGCCAAACGAAGCATAATTGGAATGGCCCACAGCTCTCCTAATTTTAAAGTAATTACAGATTGATACGAGTTAATAAAAGCAGATAAACTTTTCATATCAATACGTCCATCACTGTGCGAAATAATTTCTACAGCAATATCATATACCCTCGGAAGTCCCTGTGACTGGCCTTTTGCAAGTTGGGGCAATTCTTTACTATATCCTTTTGGTAAATGTTTTTTGCCTGTATATATCTGTTCTTCTATCAGGTAAAAATTATCCAGCAGCCATTCGCCTGCAGGTGCTATACGTTTTTTTATTCTTACAGTTTCAGTTAATAAGCTATGAACATCCAGTAAAACATCTTCATTTTCTGCAAGACGTTTCAAAAGTTGTTCCGAAGATTTTCCTTGAGTTAGTTTATGGCTTTTAGCCAACTTTACTGCATATTGCTGCATCTGTCCTGATGAAAACAATTCAGACCGGAGAGGAGATTTTTCGTTGGCGTATTTACGCATTAAATTATCCCCGAACAAAGGATCAAGAATAGATCTTTTAAGAACCGAAATTGCTTGTGGAAGCATTTCAGAAAAAACATCTTTTGTTTGATTTTTTTTATACTGTTTCATCCGACCTGATATTTATTTTTTATGACTTTCTCTCAGTTTATATTTCAGGCAGTATATTGTTTCTCTATTATTTCTTTCCGGTAAGGATATTGTTTATGAAGATAGCGTTATTAGAGAAGGGTATTTTATTAAACTATTTTACCGCTTCCGGAAACACATCAGGTTCAATTTGAATGGAATCTTTTGTACTTATAACAATAATACTTTTCAAACCATGCAGCCAGGTGAGGTGCTTAACCTGCTTTGCAATGGCGGCAAGGGTTTTAGCGGGGGTAAAAAGAAAAAAGTCCCGAAAAAATCGGGACTCAGTCCTTGTGGTGACCCTGCCCGATAATCTTTCAAACCAGTTAATGGATTTTTTCAGACGGATGTACCCACTTAAACAGCTTGATTTTAAATCCTGGTTTCCATTTTTTCACTTTATTTAAGCTTTCTTTGATCTATTGTAATGGGCAGATCGTTTATACTGGCATATCTTTTTTTCATGTAGCCATCTTCGGTAAACTCCCACATTTCATTTCCGTAAGAACGAAACCAATTTCCATTTTTATCATGCCATTCGTATTCAAAACGGACGCCAATTTTATTGTCAGTAAAACACCATAGTTCCTTCTTTAATTTATACTCCAGTTCCTTTTCCCATTTTCTCTTCAGAAACGCCTGC
>Ga0184636_1000229_pt1 | contig 13681 bp, 15 predicted proteins | sample PLM3_60_b2_FD_133164 | JGI IMG/M metagenome (GOLD analysis project Ga0184636, IMG submission 133164) | Groundwater sediment microbial communities from an aquifer in East River, Colorado, USA - PLM4_90_b2 | ecosystem: Environmental > Terrestrial > Soil > Riparian zone | place: USA: East River... | reverse complement strand
GGAATTTTAGTGATTTCAATCCGCCGGTGCATGCATGGGCTGCCCTTGAAGTATATACAATTGAAAAGGAGAAGAAAGGGGTGGGTGATATTGTTTTCCTGAAAAAGATATTTCAGAAACTGCTGATCAATTTTACCTGGTGGGTAAATCGCAAGGACCATAAGGGCAATAATGTTTTTGAAGGAGGGTTTTTGGGGCTGGATAATATCGGCGTGTTTGACAGGAGCAGTTCAATCCCCGGTGGTGGAATCTTAGAGCAGGCTGATGGCACAAGCTGGATGGCGATGTATTGTTTGAACATGCTGGAGATGGCATTGGAAATTTCGCAGTATGATAGCAGCTATGAAGATGTGACAACAAAATTCTTCGAGCATTTTGTTTACATCGCAGAATCACTCAATCGCATTGGTGAAGGCTGGACAGGAAGCTGGGATGAAGACGAAGGGTTTTTTTATGATGTGCTCGCCATGCCCGGCGGAAAATATATTCCGTTGAAGGTCCGTTCGCTGGTTGGTTTGTCGACTTTATTTGCCGTATTGGTTTTGAAAAAAGATTTGTTGAAAAAACTTCCTGATTTCTATAGCCGGTTAAAATGGTTTCAGAAATACAGAGAAAAAAATAATCAGTACATGGTCATCGAGGAGCTGAATGATCACGATGATATTTTATTATCGCTTGTACCGCGTCAGCGTCTGGAAAAATTATTAAAGGCTTTATTGGATGAAAAAGAATTTTTATCCCGGGGTGGTATTCGTTCCATTTCCAAATTACATGAAACGCCTTATTTGGTAAATATAGAAGGACAGGAGTTCGGTTTGAGTTATCAGCCGGGTGAATCAAACACCTCTTTGTTCGGTGGAAATTCAAATTGGAGGGGTCCCGTGTGGATGCCGATGAATTACCTGATCGTTCATGCACTGCAGCAATATTCTGAGTATTATAAAGAGGAGTCTCACGTTGAGTTTCCGACTGGTTCAGGTAACGAGATGATGCTTGGAGAAATATCGAATGAATTGGCGAAAAGATTAGTTTCCATTTTTCAAAAAGATAAAAACGGTAGAAGGACTGTGAATGGAAATGAGAGTATTTACCAGGAAGATCCGCATTTCAAAGACCTGGTCTTGTTCTATGAATATTTTCATGGCGATACCCTGCGGGGAGTTGGCGCTTCACATCAAACAGGGTGGACAGGAGTAGTAGCCGAATTAATTAACAGGATCAGCAGGTTTCAACCTCAACCCGTTTCCAAAGAAGAGGAAGGCCAGGCTGCAAAAAATAAGTTAACAAAAGAAACAACAGTTGCACATGCCTGAGTTGCCCCAGCCTTCAGGCTGGAGAGAATTAAATAAAAATATTTTTATGCTTAAAAAAGATAAATCTGTTCTTCAACATTTCAGCGAAGCCATAAAGCATGAATGGCTGGAGACAAATGGCCTCGGTGGCTGGGCAAGCTCATCCATTATTGGTTGTAATACCCGCCGCTATCATGGCTTATTGGTTGCAGCCATTGTACCGCCCGCAGAACGAATGGCTCTCGTTTCCAAATTGGATGAAACGATTGTAATCGGTCAGGCCGCTTTCAGCGGCCAGACCCGTTTTGAATTGGGAACAAATAATTATGGCGAAGTAATTCATCCCAATGGCAACCAGTATCAAACTTCATTTAGTAAAGACCTGTTCCCGCAATTCGTTTCTTTGTCTACCGTGATTCGTTTGAATATTCTCTGAGCTTTTCTCTTTCTTTTTTACTTAAACTGCCAATGCCTTTAGTGGCTATTTTATCAAGGATCCTGTCGATCTCTTTTTGTTTATTAACTTTTTCTTCGTTGTATTTATGGTCGATAGAATAATAGTTTTTGTGAGTCTTAAAAAAATAATTGTCAATTAATAAAATCCGGGGTCTTGTAATAATCATATAAATGAAAACAATGGTCGGAATTGCAATGATCAATATTGTGAAATAGTTTTCCATTAATGCAGATGGGTGCAAAATAATTGCGATGGTCATACCAACCAGTGCTCCTCCTAAATGTGCTTCGTGTCCAATGTTATCTTTTTTTGATTTGATGCCGTAAATAGAATAGAGAACATAGAATATTCCGTAAAGCCAGCCCGGAATAGAAAGAAGAATTCCGAAAAACCCGATACCAAGTCCCGGGAAAAGAGCGATTGAAGCAAAGATAATTCCACAAACTGCACCTGAAGCTCCAACAGAACTGTAATCTCCGTGTTGCCTGTGAATGAGCAGAGAAAGTAAGTCGCCGCCCACCAGGCTCCCAACATAAATAATTAAAAATTGCAGGCCGCCAAGATTGCCTTCAATACTTCCACTAAAAGCCAGGAGGCTTAGCATATTAAAAATCAGGTGTGTCCAGCTAACGTGTAAAAAACCGGAAGTGACCAGTCGTTTGTAGTCTTTGTTTACAAGAATTTTGTCTACTTCAAACTTATAGCTGTCAAAGAAAACTTCGTTAGCAAAGCCTTTGTAAGAAAAGGCAACGTTTGTAATAATTAGTATCAGTCCGATTATTCCTGAATCTGTCATACGGGTGATGCTTTTAAGCTTGCAGACAGCTTCGTGCTTACCGCAAGTCCTTATTCTAAATTTAATTAATTATCAGTTTCTGTTAATTTTTATTCCCTGTTGTCAGGAGTGGACTTATTTTATTCCACCATTCCACATACCATGAAGGAATATCTGTATTCCCTTCATTAAATTCCTGCTTGTACGTTTTCAACTCTTCGATCGATTGTACAAAATTGATGTTGTTAATTGCTCTGAAAAGGAAGTAATCTATGTCTATATCGTTAGGCTTGCTGATTTCCGTTCCTAAGTATTTAAAATCCTTACTAACCAAATGATATGTCGGCCAATACGGAAGTTTGAATTTTCGCCAGATTTTATAATCCTTTCCGGGTAAGATGAGATTGATTGCCGAACTGTTATTTTCTTTAATTACTGACTTCCATTGTTCCACCGGGCTGTCATTACAAATTTTGATTATTAAGACACATGTGTCTAACCTTAATTTTTTAAGTCTGGTTTGTAATTGTTCCTCGAAGGGAAATAATTTAATGCAAGGAGCACATGTGGTCGCCCAGAAATCCAAATAAAGTACTTTGCCTTTAAAGGATGATAACTTAACCTTTTTGCCAGCAGTATCATAGAGTACAATATTTGGCACCTGCCGTCCAATTCTTTGATCATTTTTTGCATTAGAATACTTTGCCGAATCGCTTTGTGCAAAAGAGCAAGCCAGGTAAAAAACACATATTGCCGTAAAGACTATTCGCATAAAATGGCGGCCAACTTACTGATTACCGCAAGTCCTTCTTCTAAATTTAATTAATTATCAGTGCAAATTGGAGTAAAACCCTGGTAACTAAACAAAGCGTCGCTGGGATACCAACTAGCCGATTCCGGCCTCATAAAAAATTCAGTAAATTAGGTAGATCAAATTCTTTTCAAATTGTCGAATACCCGACAAAAAGCATGAACTGAATTTTTATTTTAGAGTTATTCCATCATGCCTGCAGAGATCAATATACAGGAATGGGTTAAAGCCGCAAAGGTTGGTGAAGAACCAGCCTGGAATATTTTATATCAACAATATTATCCAGGCCTATACGCTACTGCTCTCCGGATCTGTGATAATTTTCCTGAAGCAAAGGATATTGTGCAGGATAGTTTTATAACGGCCTGGCTCAGGCTTTCTCAATTAAAAGATGCTGCAAGCTTTGGCGGCTGGCTTAAAACGATCCTGGTACGCAACTGTTATCAATGGCTGTACAGGAACAGACAAAGGAAAAATATTGATCTGCTTGAAATTCAAAGCGAACATTGGCTGGAGCAGGAATTGGAAAGAAAACTCGATAGCCTTTCCACTCAAAGCCGTTTATACGCTGTATTAACTCATCTGCCTGAAGCATTGCGAAGCACGGTATTGCTTCGCTATTTTTCAAGTTTCCAATCCTACAATGAAATTGCAGGAATATTATCCATACCTGTTGGCACGGTGCGCAGCAGGCTGAATGAAGCAAAATTGAAACTGGCAGAAAAATGGCAACAGAAGTTGGGCTTTGGCATACATATTTTAAAAGAAACCGAGGAATGGAATCATTTTTATCACGAGACTTATTCCGGCATTCATCATCACGACGATTATAAAAATCGCTTTATTAATCATCTTGATAAAAATATTCAGATCATATTTCCGGGTGGCAAATCCAATACTGGTAACCGTGTTTTTGAAAATATGATTGCCGATGACAGGAAACATGGCAGCTGGCTCACACCTGTTAACGTCTTAAGTTGTGGCAATATTTCCATTCTGGAATCAAAACATTTCAATTCACCTGAACATCCGCATCATTGCCCGGCCAGGTCTGTGACAGTATTGTATCGCAAGGAAAGGGAGGTCAATAAAATGAACCTGCACCTTTCATGGCAATAAAAAATTTGTCTTTTTTCCGAACTTTTTAAAAACCCCGGCCTCTTATATAAAAAAGCATGAAGATTCTCATATTCGGAGCATCCGGTGCTACCGGCCGGCATTTGGTTAAACAAGCTTTAGATCAGCAACATTATGTTACTGCCTTTGTCCGCGATCCGGCAAAGCTCACAATAGAACATAATAATCTAAAGCTGGTACAGGGAAATGTGATCAATTACCAGGAGGTTGAAAATGCTATAAACGGACATGATGCAGTACTATCTGCGCTGGGAGCCAACAGTCCTTTCAGGTATGACCAGGTAGTTGTGGATGGCATGGAAAATATTATTAAAGCGATGCAGGCTGCTAAAGTGGAACGATTAATCTACCTTTCAACCGCGGGTGTGAAAGCGAGCCGTAGAGATGCGGGCTTTGCTATACGGTTTATTGCGCCAAAACTTTTGCGAACCGAAATTGCAGGTCATGAAGCAAGAGAAAAAATGATAAAGCAAAGTTATTTAAAATGGACGATCATCCATGCACCGGCGCTGACCAACGGTGAACAAAAAAAAGAATATCAATATGGCGAAAATCTAAAAGCAACATCCTTTCTCGTTGCTCTTTCACGGGCCGACGTGGCCGATTTCATGTTGAAGCAGCTTACTGACAATAGTTATATATGTAAAACTGCCCGGTTGATGCCAGGGCAAAAGAGTACAATTTATTAACCCTTTATCTCTTAATTATGAATACGAATAGTTTAGATGTAATTGTAGTAGGCGCTGGTTACGCAGGATTATCCGCCAGCTATTATTTAAAAACTCATGGATTAAATCACATTGTTTTTGAACGTGGGAGGATCGGCGAATCCTGGCGTTCCCAGCGATGGGACTCATTTACCTTTAACACGGCTAACAAACTAAACGCATTACCCGGTAAAGTATATGATGGAAATAATCCGGATGGTTTTTGTTTGTCCCCGGAATTTGTTTCATCACTTAAGGAACATGTGTCAACATTTGACCTGCCTGTTTCAGAAAATTCTGAAGTTGTTTCCATTGAAAAGACCGGGGAGTCGTTCCATGTGGCTATCTCGTCAAAAAATAATATCAAAAATTATTCTTGCAGACAGGTGATCATTGCCTCTGGCCACGCAAATGAAATCAAAATTCCCTCTTTTGCTAAAAACATTTCAAAAAACATAAAACAATTACATACCAGCGAATATAGAAATCCGGCACAATTACCAGGTGGAGCAGTGCTGGTTGCAGGAAGTGCTCAATCAGGTTGCCAGATTGCGGAGGATCTGACCGATGCGGGAAGAAAAGTATATCTCTCCACCAGCATGGTAGCCCGTATCCCCAGGTGGTATCGCGGCAAGGACATCATGGATTGGCTTATTCCCATGAAATTTTTTGACATGCGGGTTGAAGAATTACCGGATCCAAAAATGGTAAACATGAAAGTGCCGCAGCTTACGGGAACCCATGGAGGCAGAAGGACCATCAGCCTGCAATCGCTGGCGAAAAAAGGGATCACAATCCTGGGTAAGATGGAAAATGCAGATGGACAAAATCTGTTCTTTCAACCCAATGCATCTATGCATGTAAAGTTTGCTGATGAGTTTTCAAAAAAAGTGAAAGGAATGGTGGATGAGTTTATCCTGAAGAATCAGATAACAGCTCCACCACCGGAAACCGATCATGAAGATATTCCGGATATTGACGCAAGCTGTGCCAGTTCAGTATCATCATTGAATCTTGAAGAGCATAATATCCTGTCGGTCATCTGGACCACTGGTTTCGGGGGCAATTTCAGTTATATTAAACTGCCTGTATTGGACGAAGCAGGAAATCCCAGACACCAGGATGGGGTATCCCCTGTTGCAGGGCTTTATTTCCTGGCATTGCCCTGGCTTCGTGCACGTAAATCAGTTACTATTTATGGAATAAAGGAAGATGCAGAATTTATCGCTGAAAAAGTTTACAATTACTCACTGGTGAAGCCTGAGCCAATTCCGGTGCAATAAATCTATCTTACAAAATTTAGAGTGTTTGCCGGGATGCAAAGACTCCGGCGAAACCAACAGCAAGTCTTTTGAGTTCAGTTGTATAATTAGCAAAGGACAGCTTTCCCGGCTGATTATTTTTTTCTGCCCGGCTGTTGTTGTGTTGAACAATGAATGCCTCCTCCTTCCCAGTTTTGTGGCATGATGTCAATAAATACTATCTCACGATCTGGAAATTGCTCCTGGAAAATCTTTTTTACCGCTTCTTCTTTTTCTTTTGAAGAACCTGCCTGTACATAGGTAGGTAAGATTATCAAACCATTTGTAATAAGGTAGTTCATGTAGCTTGCTGCAGGAATTCTTAGCAGAGTATCCCCAACCCGTGGGGCCTCTGAAATTTTAAACATAGCTGGTGTTACACCAAAAAATGCATTGCTTATGCTATCTGATTTTTCTGTTACAACTACTTTCTTAACAATGAGATCAGGCAAAGGTACTTTTATGATCTTAAATGGCTTTCCGTCCTGGTCTGTTGATTGTTCAAAGATTTTAAGATTTTCATTCATTCGTTCATAATTCATTTTACTAATCGGATTTGTTTCCTTTTCCTCTTCATTTACCCATGCTAACATAATAGTGTTTGAATTAGCAAATCGTACAAACTCATCAGTATGACCACCGGTTCCCCATGCAGCAAAATATTTACCCGTTATAAATCTGCCTGATTTACTTAATGGATCTTCTGCTAATCCTTTTTTCATCCAGATTATTTTGCTAACGCCTAATACTCTTTTGAATTCGCTTTCTATTTCTTCACGGCTTCGATCAGGATTGCGATGTAAAACGGTTGCTTCACACAAAATGAGCGTTCCTTTTCCATTTACTTCAATGGCGCCTCCTTCATGCACAATATTTGTTTTTAGAATAGAGGCTCCTTCTGCAACCGCCATGAGGCTATCCACCTTGCTGGTTTGCCTTACTGTTTCCTGCCGAAGGCTCCAATACTTTTGAATACTATCCTGGTTGTTATCATATTTATACTTCAACCATTCAGGATAACCACAACGGTCCCAATCAAAATCAGCGACGCCCAACTCTCCATTATTATTTACTAAAAATGCGGCGCCATGATCGCGGATCCAATAACGATCTCCAGGCTCCACATAAAATTTGATTTTAGAAGTGTCAATTTGATTTTGAAAGAGATAATTCTTTGCAACCCGGAGCAGACTGTCTGACTTAGCTGCGACTTTTACAGTTACATGTGGCATTAGCGTTTTAATGGCTTTTACTACCATTGGATAGTATTGAACCGATTCGTCTTCCCATCCAAACCATACTGCATCTTGCGATTGCCACTCTGCAGGCATATAAAATTTAGAGCCAGGGGTAGAGCAGGATAAAAGTCCACTGATAGCTAAGAATACTAATGTTCTTCTCATAAGCGGTTTAGAATTACCGCCAATTCAAGATTGGCATAGGTCTTTGTTCTGAATCAAATTAATTATGCGTGTAAGTTGAAACAAAAATTGGTAACAACAAAGAAACTGTTTTATGCAAATCCGATCCAGTAAATCCACATGGCAAAGCTTAAGGACAGGGCCACCCAGGGATTTATAAATGCCGTTGCCATAATGATCGTATATTGGGTGGCATCCCCCCGGTTTTTCATGTACAGAATGAAAAAGGACAAAGCAATTATTATTTGATAGTGGGTCCGAATGGTGAAAAAATGAATGAAGCCGTGCAGGATTATGTAGCCGAGCCAACAGAGATCGAAGCAAGATTGGTACAATATGATGACTGGATCGTGATGTATGTAAAAAATAAAGAACCAATACATCGTATCTCTTATTTAAGTTTGACAAGAGATGATGTACAGGTTATGGCTTGCTCCGGTAATTGTTCAAAATAAATCATCGATAATCAAACAGGAAAATGAAAGTCAGTTTTAAAAAACGCTTGTTTGCCTGGATGTTAAAAAAAGAAGACGCAACAAGTCATAAAATATATGGCTCGTATAAAAAAGACCTGTTTCAAAATATACAAGGATCGGTAGTAGAGATCGGCCCGGGCACCGGCGTTAATTTTAAATACCTGCCTCCGGGAATAAACTGGACCGGAATTGAACCAAACGGGGCCTTCAATGAAATTTTACGAACGCGTGCTAAAGAAAAAGGGATTACTGCTGAGCTGTTAACGGGCGATGCTTTTCAAATTCCTTTGCCGGGGAACAGCGCTGATGTAGTGTTATGTACTCTTGTACTTTGTTCAGTAAAAGATCCTGCTAAGATTATTGATGAAATAAAAAGAGTATTAAAACCCGGGGGCAAACTTATTTTTATAGAACATGTGGCTGCTCCTAAACACACCGGTCTCCGGGTAGTACAAAACATTTTTAATCCTGTGAACCGCATCATGGCAGACGGCTGTAATTGTAATCGTGAGACCTGGACCTATATCCGGGAAGCGGGATTTACACAATTGCAACTATCGCATCAGCAAATGCACGGAACTTTTAAATTTTTTTCCCCGCATATAATGGGATATGCTATTAAATAAAAACTATTTCAATCTCCGCTAATACATTTTAACTGCTGAAATTCTTATTGATATAGAACCGATTGATTAATTCTCTTTGTAATCGTTGAAGGATTCATATATCGTTCCCTTGCCATTGGCTCGTGAACATAATCAGGTCCCTCCCAATTTTCACTGTGCATTGTTTTTCGTATGTACTTACTCCATTCCAGTAATTGGTAGCCCAGGCCATGAGCAATGCAGATGCTGTCTGTCCTGTATTCAAACCTGTCAATGTATTTTGAAGAAATACACCGGGTAACATGCCTTAGTATTTGTAAGGTGGTCATGGATGAAAAATCAGCCACATGGCCCAGCTCATGCCCCATGACACCGATCTGTGCGTTGAAAGATAAATTTTTAAAAAGAAGAGGGGTCAGCATGGCCTCCGTTTCATTACTGATAATAATAACAAAATGCCTTCTGGTTTTTTTCTCCGGTAATCCCTTCCATGTGGCTCTTGTGGTCAGCGGCGTATGTCTTTTTTTTACCCGGAAATGAATCGGGGTATTTTTTAATTCCGGGTAATAGGAAAGAGCAATGAGGATTTGCCGTTCGAATTGCGGAGGGTACCGTTTATTTTTTGCAAACTCGTTTTTCAATTCAGAAAAAAATTGAGGCGAAAGATTGCCGGGGTCAAAATTTTTCCTGGGTTCCTGGCCAAACAGGAAACAGGGAAGTAAAAAAAGAAATAAAAAACAGCCTTGCTTTTTCGCCCTCATTTATAAAATTACTCAAAAGCAACTATCTCTTGATATTGGTATTGTTTCATTAACAAAGAAGATATCTCTCTTACAATATCTCTCGCCACTTCTGTTTTTTGCTTTAATGAAAACTGTTTCTGAGTAAGATCCTTTTTGATGATGGTTATTTTATTTGTATCATAACCGAAAGTCGCATTGGCATCATTCATTGAATTCAAAATGACCATGTCAAAATTTTTCTTTTGAAGTTTATGCTGAGCATGGTTAAGTTCATCGTTTGTCTCAAGCGCAAAGCCAACAGAAACCTGGTTCGTTGTTTTTACTTTCCCAAACTCATAGGCTATATCTATGTTTTTTACCATTTTTATAGTAAAGCTGTCCTCATCTTTCTTTATCTTTTGTTCCGATACCTTCGCCGGCCTGTAATCTGCCACGGCTGCAGCAAATACAGCTATATCCACCTCTTCAAAAACCTGGCAACAGGCAAGGTACATTTCAGAGGCAGAATTAATTTTCACTATTTCTAACCTGGGATGTTTTAACTGGATATGAACAGGGCCTGTAACCAGGACAACTTCGGCACCCAACTCTAAAAATTTTTCAGCAAGGGCATAGCCCATTTTGCCGCTGGAATGATTACTGATATAGCGAACCGGATCAATGGCTTCCCTGGTGGGTCCGGCTGTGATCAGCACTTTGCAGTTTTTTAAAATACTATCTGACATATGTTTTTAATTAAAGAGGTAATCAATAACCAAACTTATCAAATGCCAGGAAAAATTTTTGTCGGCGGTTTTACATTTAAACCTTATTAGTGAAAAAACTAAAAAAACCGATAATTCTCACCTGGAAACGGAAAGATCATTGCCAAAAATTGCGGGAGCCGAACTTGAAAAAATAAACAGTAATTTTCAGGATGAAAGAAAAGAAATTAAAAATACTAGGCATCTCTGGCAGTCTCCGCCCCAATTCTTCCAACCACAGGATTATAAATGCGATAGCTGCGATGGTGCCGGCAAGCATTGATTTCACAATATACAATGACCTCGGTAACCTTCCTCATTTTAATGATGATGACAGTTATGAAATCATTGCTGAATGGCGCAGGCTGATCAAAGAAGCCGATGGGGTTCTTATCTGCACGCCTGAATACGCTTTCGGCGTGCCGGGTTCTTTAAAAAATGCGCTTGACTGGACGGTTTCTTCCGGTGATTTTTACAACAAACCCGTGGCCCTGATAACCGCTTCCAGTAAGGGCGATAAAGGACATGCCTCTTTGCTTCAGACACTGACTGCTTTAACGGCTAAAATGACGAACGATACAACACTCCTGATCCCATTTATCCGTTCTAAATTTAATGAGAAAGGTGAATTGTCGGATTCATCAACGCTGAATGAGATCAAAAAACTGATAAACAGTTTTATCAGCTTAATCGAATCACCGGTGGAGGAAACAGAGTCATGAATAATTATTATTATCAAAAATAAAGGCGGCGGCAGCCCCTGGATCATCTATTTCAAAATGATATTGCTGTGCCGGATAGTAATAAGTATGATAATCATGAATAAGTCTTGCTTTATCCAGCCTTTCCGAATTGCGGGCAATGGCCCTGGGCAAGCTGTTTTCAAAAGAACAGTCGATCCAGATCTTCCAATCATAAAAATCTAAGAATTCTTTTTTGAATAAGAAGATCCCTTCTACCAGCAGAATATCTATTTCCCTGTAATGATAAGTAAAGGGATAATATTCATCGGCCCATGTTCTGATGAGCATGGTTTCGGGATAAATACATCTGTTGTTTTGCAATGGTATAATGAGCCGGGTAAAGAAATCATACCAGCGGAAGGCATGGTAGTAAAAATTTTCTGCAGCATTTTCTCTTTGTAATCGAACGGGAATCGGATTTTGCCAGGGATCAACGTTTATATTGGCAATTTTAAACCCCTGCTTTTTTAATTCATCTTCCAGAAGTTTTGTAATAAACCCTTTGCCTGATGCATCAATGCCGCTAATGGCAACTGTAAAAACATGGTCAGCAGTATGAGCATAAAATTTTTGAATAACCGTTTTAAATAATTCTTCTATTGAATTCATCAGGCATTATTATAAACCTTGATCACCGGCTCGCGCAATGCTGAAGCTGCTTCGGCAGAGTAATAATAAATGACATCGGCTATTTGCTCAGCCTTTACCCAGTCATTGAAGTTAGCCCGTGGTATTGCTTTGCGGTTGATCTCAGTATCAATTGTACCGGGAACCACTACACTTGTTACTACATTCTGCCCTTTTGCTTCTTCATTTAATAATTCTGCCAGGCGGAATACAAGTGATTTGGCAAGACCATAGGCTACCATGCCGTTTCCATTTTTTGCATCAAGACCGGGTCTCGAACCAATTATAAAAATGCGGCCATTCTTTTGTTTTGTCATTTGTACAAAGGATGGTCTTGCTATATTATACGCTGTTTCAAAATTCAGCTTGTATTGCTTGCTGATGTCCGCCGTTTTTGTGTCAGCAATTTTACCGGTGGCGAATCCGCCAACGGTTAATATGGCCACATCGATCCTTCCGTGGTTTACTGCAATTGATTCCACAAATTTTTGCGAATCTTCTTCGTTTAAAAGATCAACTACAACTTTTTCAAACCTATCAACCGGAAAATCCGGCACTACCGGGTCATTGGGTATTACTGTACCAATTACAAAATATCCTTCAGCGATAAATTTTTTTACTGTTGCCTGGCCAAGGTTCCCTGATGCGCCGGTTATGATTACTGTTTTCATATTTTTTTTTATTGCCAGGAAAATTTTCCACCCGTATTCAATCTTATTTTGTACAAACCTGAATGTGCAGTGAGATATAATGTCTTACCATCTTCATCACCCCATGCCATATTAGCCGGCCGTTCCGGTGTAACGATTTTTCCCAATAATTTTCCTTCAGAGGAAAGTATCCATAAACCACCGGGAGCTGATACAAATAAATTTCCCTCTTTGTCCACTTTCATTCCATCCAATGCCTCATCGTCTTCCGTAAAGCTGAAATCAAAAAATACTTTTCCATTTTTTAGTGTACCATCAGGCTGAACTTCGTATCTCCACAAAGTTTTAGTGTGATGAATGTCTCTGATATCCCAATTGGTAACATAGAAATATTTCTCGTCAGGAGAAAAGGCCAAACCATTCGGTCCCCCCAGGTCTTTTGATACAACCTCTGCTTTCCCGTTTTTTATCATAAATACACCGGAATAATCCAGCTCTTTTTTTGCATCATTGAAAAAACCAGGTAATCCATACGGAGGATCTGTGAAATAAACAGTGCCGTCGCTTTTTAATACCACATCATTTGGACTATTAAATTTTTTTCCCTCAATTTTATCTGCAAGCACAGTCACCGGACCTTTCTTTTCAATGCGTATTACACGACGGTTGCCATGCTGGTCAATGATCAATCTCCCTTCTTTATCTATTGCCAATCCGTTGCTGCCGGGCTGACCATATTCTCCGATATCCTCGCCGGTATACCCGCTATGACTCATGTACACGGTTACATTATGATCTTTCGGATCGTAACGATAAATTGTATTTGTATTAGGATCACTGAATAATAAATACCCATTGGGATGCCATACCGGGCCTTCAGTGAATTGAAAACCATCCGCAATCTTTTCAATTTTTGTTCCGGGTGTAATGATGTTGTTTAATTTTTCGTCGATCGTATAGATCTTACCAAGATCCTTCCATGAATTATTTGAAGGAAGCTCTTTATAAAAATCAATTACCGCGTTTCGGATCCAGATATAATTATCAGGCAATTTTCCGATGGCTCCGTTGATACCGAGAATGGCAATGCTGAACTTTTGACCAGGCTGCGCATTATCAGTGAGTATCACACGGTTCCTTGTGTTGTAGCCTGCAATTAATCCATTGCCGCTTTGCCCGAATGCCTGGGATTG
>Ga0184636_1000228_pt1 | contig 13712 bp, 17 predicted proteins | sample PLM3_60_b2_FD_133164 | JGI IMG/M metagenome (GOLD analysis project Ga0184636, IMG submission 133164) | Groundwater sediment microbial communities from an aquifer in East River, Colorado, USA - PLM4_90_b2 | ecosystem: Environmental > Terrestrial > Soil > Riparian zone | place: USA: East River... | reverse complement strand
TACGCATGAAGCCCCAAGGATATCCGAGGTAATGGGGGCTGCCACCACGGTGAAGGCCAACATTCCTGTCGTGATCGCCGAGGCTCCGATTTTGGCGCTCGTCACCGAGGAAGCCCCGAGCTTTAGAGATGTCACAGCTCCGTCCGTTATATGCGAGGTGACTATGGAATCTCCGGCGATTTCAAAAGACGTCACCGAGGATGCCGCCAGGGAAGCTGTTGGAAACGTGAAGGCCAACATGCCAGTGGTAATTGAAGAGGCAGCTATTTTCGAGCTTGTCACTGCGGAAGCTGCTATCTTCGCGGAGGTTACTGCGGAAGCCGCCAATCCGGATGATGTTATCTGAACTTCACCCGTTCCCGCATGTCCATGAGTGTCTTTTAGGCCCATATTTTACTCCATATTATCAGAGACGACATTTCCTGCTCCCAGATCTGTTATGGATCCTGCCGTGTTATTTTTCATGATGTTGCTTGAGATTATGTTTCCATCACAACCGAGGTCAGCGCGTATCCCGTAAGATGCGTTCGTGTTAGTGTTGTTTACGGATATGGTGTTGTTTCCTGATACATTTGATAACCTTATGCCGTTGCTGGAACCGTTTACAGCAACATTTCCATAAACGCTGCAATAGGTCGCTGCTGTGATATAAATTTGAGACCCCGTGCTAGAGCTTACAGAGTTTTCTCCCACAGAGTTGTTTGTCCCGGCAATAAGTATTCCATTCGCTCCAGCGCTGTATGCTTGGTTTGATGTTATAGAGCAGAAATTTCCAGATAAGGCTATTCCAACTGACAGGTCATCGACCGTCTTATTTGCCGTAACAGAGCACCTATTTGATGAGGCGACGTATATCCCATATCCGTTGGCTCCGGTTTGACCGCTGCCTTCCTCATAATTATCATCAACTACACAGTAATCACATGAGTCCAGAACTATTCCATACTCTCCGCTCTGATAGACTTTATTGCCTATAACGATGCCCCTGTCGCTGTCGGTTCTCAGATATATACCATAGCCCGTGCATGTTTCTATTCTGTTGCTTATAACGGAAACGTCGGTTGAGTTATAAATCCACAATCCGTGATTCACAAGATCCTTTATGTAGCATCCCTCTATTTTGGCGTGGCTCACGCCGTTTAGGTGTATCCCGTAAAAAGCTCCTATGCCGTTGTTGGACTTGTTCCCATCTATCTGCAGGTTCCTTATTATGATGTTGCTCGTGCTCTCGGAATATATGATATCAAATCCGTATCCGGTAGTTCCTCCGTAATTATCTTTCAGCTTCAATATGGTCCCGAAACCGCTACCTATCAATGAAAGATTGCTCGGTAAAACCATGGTTTCGCTTATTGTATATGTTCCTTCCTTTATGAAAATAGAGCCCCCAACACTGGTCAGGTTGTCTATGGCGTCGTTCACATTATCGAAATCTCCCGTGCCATCGGCGGCTACTATGAAGGTGGGTTGTTTCATAAACCCATAACCCTGATACAGAGGCATAATATCACCAGAATTCCATAACCCTGACATCGGATGTCCCGGCGGACGTCACGGCAAAGATGGGGCCCTTATAGAGGTTCGTGGAATTTATCTCATACGCGTCATTCTGGGATAATTTGAATCCCTTATCCGTCGTCAGATTTTTGTCTTTGCCTATGTAAATCGGGAAAGCCGAAATATTTCTTATTATAAGACCAAACCTGTTTGGATTGCTGTTCACTATGGCAGTCACGCTGGTTCCGACGCTCACAGAATCATATTTCATGTTCTCTGGGGTTTTAACTATGTTTTCCAGCAGCTCAATAATCTTTGCGAGCTTATCGTCAATTGTTATTGGAATGTTAGCCGGCGGGGGTATCAAGACTTCCTTTGCCGCTATCTGTGCAAGGAGTTCATTTTGCTGGCGCAGTATCTCGTCCATGCTTGTGAATCTGTCCATCCACTGATACCACTGGGTCTGTGGGACCTCAATCTTAACATTTGGTTTATCATCCATGTTCTCACCACTAGACCTCTTTAAGATAGTCAGGTATGGGATCGGTCTTATTCGGGGGATCAGCCATAATAAATCTATGGTTTCTTATAAATTAATAATGTTTTTTCGTGAAGGGGTTATTGAGCGTGTAAAACTTTCCGTTGTATGAAACTCCAGAGCGCTCCTCCTGAGTCCACAAAGGCTCGATTAGCCTTTCCCCGGGGCGAAGCCCTATTATTTTATGCCGCTTGGATATCTTGTTGGCAAGGTCAACCATGCGGTATTCCTTCATTATTTCCTTCCTGGGGATGAATATCTCCCCGCCCCTGGCCCCGGAAAGGACCTCCAGGACGAAGTCTGCCATGTCATTTATTTTTATGAAATACCTCTTGGTCCCACGATCTGTTATGGTGAGGGGCTTTCCCTCCTTGGCCTGCTGCTCCCAAAGGGGCAGCACTGACATGAGGCTCCCGTAGAAGTTCCCGCTGCGCGTGCAGCAGAAAACCTTGCTCTTTGATATGCTCTGTGCCCAATTCAATATACCCTCCCCGAGCATTTTAGTGGCTCCGTAGAGGCTCACCGGATAGCAGGCCTTGTCGGAAGAGATAAAAATCATGCGCTCGAAGCAGGGGGAATCCAGGGCGCACTTGACTATGTTTATCGTCCCGTCCACGTTCGTCCTTATCGCGTGCAGGGCGTTGTAATGAGCTATGTCCACGGACTTCACGGCGGCCGTGTGGATCACTATCTCCACGCCCTCCATGGCCATCCTCATCCCGTCCAGATCCATGACATCCCTGAGAATAGGCCTTACCCTCGGGTCATGGTTCACGCGCTCCACGAGGTTGTAAAGCGGGAGTTCAGAATGCCCCAGGGCCCGGATGGACTTGGGTTTGAGATTCAGGAGCTTTTCTACAAGCACCGATCCAAGGGAACCGCCTGCTCCCGTTACCAAAATCGTCTTATCCTTAAACACGTTCACTCAGCCACCTCAAATACGAAAACATTAGCTCCCATCTCGTTCCCCGCGTAAAAGGACATCATGAGCTTGTTGTCCTCCATGACCTCAAGGCCGGCATATCCAGCGTCAAGGTTGATGCCCGATATTATGTTGACGAAATCTCCCCAGGAGCCTTTTTTAAGGTCCAGCTCCTGCATGATCACGCGCTCTATAAGTTTGTCTTTGTTGTCGTAGTAATCCTTCATCAAGTCGCTATCGCGGCCGACAACGAATATCCTATCCCCCACGACCTTTACGCAGGGTCCCTGCAGCATGCGCCCGCAATTGAACAATATGCTCCACTCTTTTTTTGAGTCGTCCCGCTTGAAGAGCAGGGCCTTCCTGCCCTCCATGCGGACTATGGCATAGAGCTCACCGCCGTATTCGAAGAGCTCGGTCTCATTCGAGGATGGGTCCTTGCATATGATCTCTTTTTTACCTTCCACGTAAACCCTGCTCCCCATCTTCTGCCTAACTATACCTTTAGGTATATCTCTGCTTATTTTGTTGGCCTCCTTCCCGTGATGGTATCCAGGGAAGAACATCTGTCCCTTGTATTTTATCGGCCTCCAGGGAACGAACTCGTCCTTGAATTTGAATGGCTTCCCGAATTTTCCGTCCTCCCCCATGGACGATATGTATGCCGAAGGAGTCTCGTTGTTTATCAGGGCAAATATCACGGCAGGCCTCCCTTCGTATTCAAAAATGTGGGGGTCGCGCATGTCGCCCTTCATCTCAGGAAAATGTGCCGGCATAAAATAATTTATCTTGCTGACGGCCGTAAAGACCTTTATTTTACCGTCCCTCTTTTTTATATGCTCCTCCCCGGTCCTGAACGCCAGGAAGAATATCTCCCCGAACCTCTTGACATCTGTAAACGCGTTGTGATCCTTCTTTCCCTCGAACTTGTTGGAGACCCAGAGCAGCTTTCCTATCTTCATTTTTTCCCAACTTCTTTTACAGCCCCGCAGACCTTCAGGACCTCCTCCTCTTTCATGTGAGACCACATGGGGAGGCAGATTATGTTCTCGGAGACGTAGTCCGTGTTCGTGAGATTTGTATTACAAGTATTACTTGTATTACAATAGGCCGGATGCCGGTGGCACGGGAGATAGAACCATATGTTGCGCGCCCATATTCCCTTGGCTTTGAGGGCTTCCATGAGCTCGTCCCGGTTCATCCCGAATTCCTCTTTATTGATCGTCATGGGCATGCTGAACCAGTTCGAGAGACACCTGTCCTCCCGTTCCTGAATGCTTATCCCAGGAATTCCGGAGAGCTCGCTCTTGTATAAATCAGCCACCTTATTCCGATCCGCAACGTATCCATCAAGCTTGGGGAGCTGGTGGATGCCCACAACGGCCTGGAATTCCGTCATCCTGGAGGATAGTCCAGGGAATTTAAGGTCATCAAAATTCGTGGCGCTCCTACATTTACGCATGAGGGCCGCGAGCTCGCCATCCTCCGTCCCTATCATGCCTCCTTCGGATATGGAGAAAACCTTGGTCGCGGATCCTGCCGTCACGTCCACGTGGCCGAAGGATCCTATCTTTCGCAGGTGGTATTTGGCTCCCATGGCCTCACAGCTGTCCCAGACCAGCTTTATGTCGCGGTCCAAGGCGAGCTCGGCTATTGTTTTTACGTCACATGGGTTGCCGAACGTGTGGACGGGCATGATGGCCGCCGTCTTGGAGCTTATGGCATTCGCTATTCCCTGGGGATCCACGTTGAACGTGTCGCGCTCACAGTCAACGAATACGGGCTCGAACCCGGCCCACTTTATAGCGTTGGCGCTGGCTATGAACGTGAAGGAGGGGACTATTACCTCGCTGCCATTCATCTTCCCGCTTTCCTTGAGGCACTTGAGGGCTATGATCATCCCCATGGATCCTGAAGAGCAGCACACCACATTAGGCACGTCAAGATACACCTGTAATTTCTGCTCAAAGTCCTTCACGAACTTGTTGTTCGTGATCATGCCTGATGTCATTATTTCCTTGAAGTCTCCACCGACTTCGTCCCAATCCGGAAGGGACAGCTTGGTTATCGGTATCTCGTAATCCATGTCATTCACCGCCTTTGATTTTATCAAAAATCTCCTGAAGGGCGCTTTCGGGCAGGTGCAAGAGGTTCGCCGCAGTCCCTTCCGTGAGGTTCATTTTCTTCTGTATCATATGTATCAGCCTATGCTTCCGCTTCCATGTCTGGCAGTCAAGCTTGGCCTTTTTGTATTTCATCTGATCCCCTATACGCTGGGAAAAAATCCCGGCTTTTGCCTTCAGAAAGCTTGTCGTAAGCCTCCTTCATAACTATCTTCTTATTGATGTAGTATTCCTTTCTCAGCGTGGAGAAGGAGGACTTGAAATTGAAAAGCGTCCCGCTCCCACCGTGGTCACCGCCGAGGCACATACCCTTGCAGCCCAACCCCTTAAAATATCTCATGGCCTCGTAAACTATGAGGTTGTTCGGGCAGTGGTTCTTGTATTTATCATCCGACCCGGCGAGGTAATAATACGCATACTTCCCCCCATCGTAATAAAGGAAAATCGCGGCCGCGATGACCTTGTCATCCATCATAGCATAAAATATAGTTGTCCCACGAATATCCAGGAGCTTCTTTATTGATTTTCCAGGGAAGAAGTATCTGCTCTCCGTCCCGTGCCTTTCCATGGTCTTGTAGTAGAGTGTTATGAAATGGTCTATGTTGCAGCCCATGTTTCCGACCTTTACCCCATCCCTTTGGGCCTTTGTTATGGAGTTCCTGCATCGCTTGTCGAAATCTGGCATATCTATCTTCTTCTCAAGGTTGATGAATACGGTGTCCCCTATCTTGTCCGTCCAGGGGAAGATGTTATGATTTTCAAGGAGGGGGTGAAGGCGCGTGAATTCAGAGACTATGTTATTCGTCTCCAGGAAGTCGTTCCATTCCTGCATGAATTCCTTAAGGCAGGGCTTCCCGAAGTATGCGGGCCCGGCATATCCGTAATGGCTGGTTATGTCCTTCAGGCCGCTCTCCGGAATGGCGTTGTCCATGTCGCGGAGTATGAAAGGCACGACCACGAAGTCGTAGTCATCCCCGTAAAAGAAGAGCTTGGGCCTTCCCATGTATGTGAAGGCCGAGGCGAATTCCCATGAGTAGAACGGGTCCTTTATGAGCATAGCTAGGTCTCTCCATGCTTCCATGTTGGAATGATCTATTATTTTGTGCATGAAACCAGCCAGTGAGCAACCCTGTTGGTTGTCCCTCCAATAGTTGTCTCCGTATAATTTATCTCGGCCTTGCTGAAGAAAGGTTTCTTGCTTTCATCAAGCTCTGTGAAGAGTATCTGTATCTCAGATAAATCGAAGAAATGCGTTATCCCTGCATCTGATAAGTCCCCTGGGATGTTATTGAGTGTCCCCTTCTCCAGAAACATCCCGTTGCCATAAAGGTAGTCCCAATTGGTCCTCATCATGGTGAAGAAGCGGGCTCCCGGCTTCATGATGCGCCTGACCTCATCCACGATTTTTTTTATATCCGCGCGTGTGTTGTGTTGTATCGATGCTATGTCCACGACAAGGTCGAAGAAGTTATCCGAATAAGGAAGTTTTACCATGTCCCCCTCCTTGAGATGCAGAACCGCTCCAGGCTTCAGGTCATTCACAAGGCGGTAGTCGGCCTTTTTCAAGGCGTCTCTTGACCCTTCTATGGCATAGGTATCAAACCCGCAGTTGGCGAGGAACACAGCCTGCGTCCCCACACCTGTCCCCAAATCCAAGGCCTTCATGCCTTTTATATCCTTGACCTGGAAGTTCCTCCGAACGAAGCGTATGAGGTTCTCATTCGGAAATTCCGTAAACCGGTCCTTCCAATATTTATCCCACTGGTCGAACATTCTTTTTTTCACAGTCCCACCTCCTGAGTATATCCACTATTTGGTCTGAGCCGCTTTGTGATACATATCCGGCAATCTTTTCCGGGGGGGCTCTTCCCCGGTTTCTAATCCCCACCTGTATTATCTGTTTCGGCTTCAGGAAAAACGGGGCCTCGTAAATCATGCTTGAGCTGTTTCCTATGAAGCGCCTGCAGTTTTTCATAAGCCCGACGAAGGTATCACGTGGATAAGAATGAAGAATTTTAAAGCCCACGGAACTAGCGAACGCTATTATCTCTTCGTTTCCCGGGTCTATGTTGGGCTTGAGCCAGATGGTTTTTATCCCATCATTTTTATTATCATGGATGAGGGCTGCAATCTCCTGCAGCTCCCCATCCATTTTTTCGGGGTATGCGGACAGAGGATGATATAACACCATGTCGTAACGCCCCTTTCCCAATTTTAAACCAAGACTCTCATCTATTACGAGGTCATCAAAGGCGGTCGTAGCAACGGAGAATATTTTATCGGGGGTCATACCTCGCTGTATAAGCCAAGCCTTCCTATCCTCGCCGTAGACGAAAATCAAATCTGCCATTAAAGAGATCATCTGCCTTATCGTGCCCGTGTGGTCTGCGTCTATTTCCTCGGTGTCCCCAGCTCCGTCATGCGCGATGGGGATGTTGTTGAAGAAAGCTGCTAGGGCACACGCCAGGATTTCGAACCTGTCGCACGGGATGAAGGCCATGTCCGGCTTGAATATCTTGAAGTGCGCGTCCGCTATCTCGTAAGACGTCCCGAAATCATATCCGACGACGTCCAGCTCCATGAGCTCGAAATCGGGGGATCTGCGGAGCCTGTTCCTGATGGGCCTTGTGAGGCCTTCTTCTGCACGATTGCCTATGGCTACGCTTACCTTAATCATTTTCCGTTCTCCGAATCGTATATAAGACCGTTGGTCAAGGCCTCGGCAATTCTGAAGTCCCAGATATTGTCTATGTCCAGCGAGTTCCGGTTGTTCATCTTAATTATGGACATGCCCTTGACCCAAAAAGTTTTATTCTGGAAGAATATCTCCCTTTGGATTATATAAAAAGCCCCGTTGGGATGGTATTGTTCGTTGACACTGACAAGGCATACAAGATGGTTTTCCTCAAAAATTCTCAAAGCCTTATCCATAACATCTGTGCTCGTGAAAGGCGTTGTCGCCTGTATGAGCATGATAGTGTCGTAGTCGTTGTATTCCCCTTTTCTGATCACATCCTCTACCACATCCTCTGTCGTGGCGGTATCGGTCGCGAGTTCCGGGGGCCTTTGAATTATGTCATAGTTCTCTGGGATCAGGCTTCTCCTGTCGGCATCCGTTGAGACCACGACCTTATCTATCCTTCTGCAGGCGCAGGCCTCCCGGAGGACCCACCAATAGAGCGGCCGGCCTGACAGCGCCAAAAAGTTCTTTTTGGGCAGCCTTTTGCTTCCGATTCTTAACGGAATTATTGCGAGGACCTTCACATCATTTCACCCAGATTTTCCTTTGCCCGGATTATCTCAATAAGCCCGACCATGTCAACAGACACTTCCCCATCCATGCACTGATGCCAATTGTCAAGCTTTACGTGGACTTCTATGACCTTATCACCGATAAAGAGCGAGTTACATTCAATTAGCGCCATGGCAATTATGGGGACGAAAGAATCCGGGTAATGGCTTGAGAAGCCGCTATAAACATCCTTATTATTCTGAAAAGTGTTTAATTTCAGATCACTAAGTTCGGGGGGATATTTTGGTATGCAGTAAAGGATATTGACCATGGGGGCATCCGGGTCTGAAAAAAACAATTTCCCTATTATTGGAAGGGCTTCATCGAGCTTCTCCAGCGGGACTGATATATAGACCGGAAGGCCGGCGTTCTTTATCAGAGCCAGAAACTCCTCGTTGTCGCACATCTTATGGTTGACCTTCATGTGCTTCACGCCGAGGCATTTCAGGAATTCTATATGCCTGGGCTTTTCCGGAGTGCAAAACCACTCTATCTCTTTGGTGTCAGCGTATTCCTTCAACTCCTTCAACTGATCATCAGAAAGCCAGCACTTCTTCACAAGAGGATTCTCGTAATCTTCCTGGTCGAACATCTGGAATTTTACCGCATCCGCGCCGACAGATTTACACCTGTCTATCATAACCTTCGCGGTATTCAGGTCGCCGTTGTGTGCGATCCCTATTTCAGCCACTATCTTCAGGTTTGCCTTGGACGAGCTGCTCATGGAATTTGTCATAATATCCTTCCTCCGCTTTCTTAAGGAAATCATGGAAGTGCATGCTTTCCACGCGACCTCCGTAAATCAATCCCCCTCCCGTGCAGTTTATGGTTCTGATGCCGAACGGATAAAACGAATCTATCCGGCTCTTCAGAGCGTCCCAATACAGATTAAAAACCACTCCCGACCAGCAGAAATTCTTGAAGAAGGGGTTGTAATGCCTGTGGAAGAATTTCTTCACGGTCTGGACCTCCTTCGGGGTGTGGGTTATGTAATCATTATAGTCCCATAAATCCTCAAGCTTCTTCTCGGAATAGTCCATGCCTATGAGGGCCACGGGGTTGCACTTGAGCGCCTGGAAAGCCATCTGCCAGCAGAATCCTCCCACATCCCCGGTCCCGGCGACCATGGTATTCTTCGTCATAAGGTGGAGGCTGCGTGTAAGGCTCATGGGCATGTTCCAATCGTCCAGAATGTTTATGAAAAAATACTTCTCCCCGGACCAATACTTGAAAACATCCGGGTGGACGAAGGCCGAAAAAATGCCTATCATCCCGCCTTCCAAGAATCCCTTCTGATGCTTCCTTACGAGAGGATGGTCGAAGAATTTGGGGACCTTATCCTTGTCTCCGTCAACGCAGCACACGAAGTTTGGAACCAGCCCGGCCTCCAGGCATGGTATGAGCATGCGGTCTGTGGTTATTATTGTTCCGAAATATTGGCTTTCAGCCAGCATCTTCAGATGGTCGAGCTCCCTTATTGAAGGCCCGGCTCCCACCACTATCGCGGGGCAATTAAGCTTCGGCAGATCCCTCACGTCTTTGCTGCTCTTTATCGTCTGTATATTATTTGAAAAATTATCCATCCATAGCGGGAGCTGGTGGACTAGGGTATTGAACTGGACCAGCACGTTGGTTCCTGCACCTTTAGGAATTTTTATCTCTATCGATTCTTCTGGCATTATCAAGCATCTCCCCATGACATTTTTCATGAAAAATTACAATCTCAGCGCCTATCTCTATATTTTTCTCGCATCCTATACAGTTGTGCGGCATCTTGACATTGGCTCTCGTCCATCTGCTTAATGTCGGATCCAATTTAAGGGCCTCGCTGTAATGCATGAGGACGTATCTCTCCCCGGCCTCTACCGAATTGAGGCAGTGCATGCACTTCAGAAAAAGCGTCTCGGGCGATGTGTAGACGAAGTATTTCACACCCTCAATCATGTCCTCTGGGGGATAAATGACGCCGTGCTCGATGAGCTTTTTCTCTACCACCTCGTCTATTTTTTTGCTCAGATCCGCTGTTATCTTATCTCCCATCTTTTTCAGAATCATTTCCAACTGCTCATCATCCACACAAATCACTTCTTATATTTTTTAAGGAAGTCGTCAAAATACAGGCACTCTAGTCCGTCGCTTGGATGTATGGCTCCCCCTCCCGTGCAGTTTATGGTATCCACCCCGTGGGCAGAGTGTATGGCTCCTATCCATGTCTTAAAAACCTCGTAATAGGTATCCATTATGTAGTCCACGATGGCCTCCGTCTTGAAGAATGGGTGGTAATCCCTCCTGAAGCATTTAATTATCTTTTCAGGATCCCCCTGATGCATGCGGTCGTAAATACCGAAGGTGGGTATCTCCTGGATGTCCTTTATATCCGGATAAGAAAGATCCATCCCTATGAGGCCGATTGGGCTCTTGTTCATGTAAACCGAAAGGAACCAGCAGGCGGCACCCACGTTGCCCCCGGTGTGCATGACCGTCCGGTTGGTCATCCACCACATGGCCTTCGAGACTGACATGTCAGGATCCATGGTATCCATGTGGGGATTGAAAAAATAAACATTGCTCCTTCTGGGCAGAGTCTTTACAGTCGCGTTGTCCACAACCGAGGAAAAGACCACGTCCATTTCCTGGCCATGCTTCTTCACCAATTCATGCTTGAAGAACTCCGAAACCTCAAAGTCGCCGTCCAGGGAGATTACTATGTTCGGGATAAGGCCCTCCTTGAGGCATGGTATGAGTATTCTGTCTGTGGCTATTATCACGCCATCATATCCGCTCTTCTTGAGCATCTTTATGTGCCCGTATTTGTGGACGGAAGGCCCGGCCCCTATCACCACAGCCGTCTTGCGATCGCGGTATTTTTCCTCGAGCTGCACGAGGTCCCGGCTTTTTTCTACGTCATCTATATTTCTGCGGAAGTTCTTCATCCACATGGGGAAAAGGTTATGGCAGGTATTTTTTGAAAGGCGTTCAGACTTCGTCGGGTTGGAGTCATTCTCCCGGTTCTTGGCCCAATCGCGGAGCAGGCTGCGGGCCGCGTCAGAAACAGAGGCATAACCGCTCAGGTTAAGGTATTTCTCGGCCTCCTGGGCCACGTTATCAGGTATTTCTACTCTAATTCCGTCCGCCATAAAGACATTATAGCGGAGGAAGAATATAAGCCTTTCGGCTAAAAAAGAGAATCAGGGGAGAATCTAGCTCACTGGTTTGATCTCAGGGCACACCAAAGGAAGTGTGCCGTCACAGCGCTTGTGACTATTGGCGTCAGGCCCGTTGCTGCCCCGCTGGACACGATGATTGCGGACGTCACGATGAACGTGGCGTATGTTGTTCCCAGCCCGCCAGACGCAAGTGTGATTTCCTGAGCGTATCCGGTTACGGATGTCAAGGGAGCTATAATCTGTGTGAACGCGACGCATGGAGTGCTGTTCATGCCGTGAGCGATTTCAAGGGTTCCGAGGTTCGTTGCTAACGTGGACGTATTGCTCGAACCCATGGCTATCGCGTTGTTGTCGATGTATCCTCCTGTCATTCTGTATGCGAATCTTGTGTAGTTTGTGTCTGCCATATCAAATCACCCTATTGGTTCGACCTCATGGCACACCAATAGAAGTTCACGGTTACGCTGCTCCCGAGTATTGACATCAGGTATGACCCACCGGCCGCTGTCCAGAGAGCGGATGCCGTCAGGAATGTTATGTATGTTGCCCCTATGCCTCCTGAAGCTACCATGACCCTCCGTGCGTAAAGAGTTGTTGGGACGGTGGTTATCGGGCACATAAGCTGGGCGAACGCCACGTAAGGCGTGCAGTTCATCCCGTGAGCTACTTCTACGTTGCCGAGTGCAGTTGTCGTTATTGTATTGCTCGAACCCATGGCTATCGCGTTGTTGTCGATATACCCTCCGGTTAACCTGTATGCGACTCGATTGTAATTTAATGCCATATGTATTCACCTTTATTGGTTCGACCTCATCGCGCACCACATGAAATTGACCGTTACCCCGTTACCGCACACTGAAGCGCAGTATGTTTCCCCGGCCGATGTCCACAGCATAGATCCGGTGACGAACGTTATGTATGCCGCACCCAGCCCGCCTGACGCAATCCCGACCTTCCGGCTGTGTCCCGTGACAACAGTCAGTGGAGAAATAATCTTCGTAAAGGCCACGTAAGGCGTGCAGTTCATCCCGTGAGCTACTTCTACTGTTCCGAGGTGTGTTGTGGTGGCTGCGTTGCTCGAACCCATGGCTATCGCGTTGTTGTCGATATACCCTCCGGTTAACCTGTATGCGAACCTTGTGTAGTTTGTGTCTGCCATGATAATAATTGAGAAAAGGCGTTTATAAAGATTATTACGAACCAAAAAATGTTTTCCAGACATCCCCTATATTCACTTCTCCCTTCGTGACCGTTTTCCAGGTATCCCCTATGTTTATCTGAACCCCAGTGACGTCTTTCCATACGTCTCCGATGTTGATTTTTATCCCGGGTGTTGCCGCCTCCCATATCACATAAATAGCAGCACAGTAAGCCGCACCAACCAGTGCACCACCGCCAAACGGATTGGACATCGCTGCTCCTGCGTTCTTTGTATCAAATCCGCTGCCACCGATCATAGCATACCTGCATGTGGTTGTTGTAGCGACATTGTCTACACCCACACCAATCCAATATGCCGTGCTGGGAGAAATGCTCCAGTCTACAGCAACGGATTTCCATCCCGATGTCGTTCCCTTTGCCTGATTTGCTGTTAGGTATAATCTTGTTCCCGCCTCTCCTGGCACTACCGCACCATCTGCTGCATATAGCGCTCCTCTCCAATTCCCAGCCTCCGTTGCATCCGCACACCACCAACCGATTTCTTTTATTTTTATTGCTGCCGCCGGACTTGTATCTCTTGTTACCCAACCGGTATTATCTATTGTGGTAGATACGAATGCTCCGGGGTCAGCTGTTGGGGCCGATGTCACAAACCCCGAATTAGTTCCTATCGTTACTCCCATATCATCACGCCGTATAAGTCAAATATATCGCTCCTTCTGTCACTGTGGTTGCTACGGGAGCTGCTCCTGTCCCATAGCATGTATTAATCACCATATCGGTCGCTGCCGCGCCATGGTCCTGAGCCTCACAGCTTGTTCCCAGCGTTGTCGGTTGAGCGGGGAAGTTTACCTGAAGGGATGTCACCGCAGATGCCCCTATATGTTGGCTCAGAACGCATGAGGCCCCCAGTTTTGCAGTCGTCACGCATGAAGCCCCGAGCTTGGCCGAGGTCACCACAGCAGCATCTATCTGAGTGCTGCCTATGGCTGCGGCCCCAATCATAGCCGAG
>Ga0184636_1000227_pt1 | contig 13720 bp, 9 predicted proteins | sample PLM3_60_b2_FD_133164 | JGI IMG/M metagenome (GOLD analysis project Ga0184636, IMG submission 133164) | Groundwater sediment microbial communities from an aquifer in East River, Colorado, USA - PLM4_90_b2 | ecosystem: Environmental > Terrestrial > Soil > Riparian zone | place: USA: East River... | reverse complement strand
TGGGGTTTAAATTGAGAGCAGCCGACTTTCTTTTCAAATTTCCTGTTCTTAAAATCCCATCCTGGTTCAAATAACCTAGGGAAATTCGATAAGGCAAGCTCTTTATACTGCCACCCACGCTGAGGTTATTGTCCGTACTTCCTGCTTTGTGAAAAATTTCATCAAACCAATTTGTGCTTGCCCCACCCATCAATCCAATTTGAGCGGGTGTACCATGCGATTTCACATAGGCCCTGAATTGAGTGGGAGAGAGAACATCGTAATTTTTTGTAGGCGTGGAAAGAGAATATTGCGTGGTAAAATTAAATTTAGGTTTCCCGCTTTTTCCTTTTTTAGTCGTTACTATTATAACTCCGTTTGATGCCCTTGAACCATAAATAGCTGTTGCCGAAGCATCCTTTAAGATATTGATGGACTCAATATCATTGGGGTTTATTGTTGCTAAAGGGTTGGGAGAACCGGAGATATTACCAAAACCTAATGGAACTCCATCAATAACAATCAACGGGTCGTTGCTGGCATTAATAGATGCGCCCCCCCGAATACGAATAGTACTACCGGAACCCGGGGCTCCACTATTGGAAGTAACCTGTACACCGGCTACCTTGCCAGCAATCAATTGCTCCGGAGTGGTAATAGCTCCCTTATTAAAGTCCTTGGATGTAATATTTGTTACGGCCCCCGTAAGATCTTTTTTTAACCTCGTTCCATAACCGATCACGACTACTTCATTTAATGAAGTAGTACTAACTACCATGGAAACGTCAATGGAATTTCCGGTAGCAGAAACTTCCTGGGTACCATAACCTACTGATGAAAAAATGAGTGTGGTAACTGAAGACCTTACTGTGATGCGGAAAGTTCCGTCAGTATTGGTTAATGTTCCCTGTCCGCCACCTTTTGGAGTGATGGAAACACCCGGAACAGCATTCCCGTTTTGATCAGTTACTTTACCGGTAATTACGCGGTCTTGCGCAAAGATTAACTGCGAGATGAATAGCAGTAACGGCAAGATAAGCAGTTGAAGCAGTTTTCTGCACATAAGCAATCATTAAGTTTTGATGAATCAGTTTTTTACTAAGCAATCAGCAATGTGTATCAAGGACACAATTTTATAGCTTTTTTAATAATAATAAAAATTTAATTTATGCTTCCAGGGGTGCGGGAAATTATTTCCAAAAGCTTATTTCCACTCAAATTGATTTGGCCGAAAGTTAAGAGCCCATTAAGTTACAAGGAAAGTTTGATTTACGGTATGAGCAAGTTAATTTAATTTCTTGTAACCCGGGGTAATTCTAAATCAGTCTGCGGAAACCTGTTTCATTTGATTTCTTTTTGGCCTGTTTTTTCCGAAGCTGAATTTTAGCCTTATACAATTTCCCGGGTCTATGCGGAACATCATTTTCCATTTCATCCAGGTCAATAAGCCAATCTTTATGTGCTATCTTTTTACGGAAATTTCTGCGATCCAGTTTGAATCCTAAAATGGCCTGATAAAGATCCTGCAGTTCTCTCAGCGAAAATTTTTCGGGCAGCAGGTTAAAAATAACAGGATGTTCCATTACCTGATCCCGCAAACGATTTAAACTGATGTCTAAAATTTTTTTATGATCAAAAGCAAGCTCTTTGATCTCATCTACTTTGTGCCAGTGTAATTCATTATGTGTTAGTTTGAGCTGATGATGCCTGATATCAACAAGAGAATAATAAACAATGGTGATCACTCTTCCGGATGGATGGCGGCCAATATTGCCGAATGTGTGTACCTGATCAAGATATACATCATCTAATCCTGTTCGTTCCTTCAGAACCCGGTATGGCGCACTTTCTATATCCTCATCCGGCCGGATAAGATCACCCAATAACGACCATAGTCCTGTAAATTCTTCCAGATCGGATTTTATAAGAAGAAGTTTTAATTCTTTATTATCGTAACCAAAAATTACACAGTCAACAGAAACAGCAATATTAAAATATTCAAGATGACTTATCTTTTCTAACTCAGCTGTTTTAAGATGTGCAGATTTAGCCATGGCAATCGTTATTCGGTTAAATAAAGTTATTGCAAAACAATTTTTACAGTTCCGGTTGATGTCCTGGTATTCACCTTCAGCAAATAGACACCTTTTGATAACCGGCTGCTATTATCCAGGTTAAAATCATGTGTTCCCTTGCTTAAAAATCCTGAATAAACATTTTTTATTTTCTGACCTGTTATATTCAACATATCAATTTGTACAGTTCCTGTTTCCGGCACGGCTATATTTATGACAGCGTTTTGTAAAACAGGATTGGGATAAACTTTTACCTGCAAGTTATTGCCCGGAACGTTTACAAAAGAAACAGGCGTAGTAACTGTGTTTACAACATTCCGATTTAAATATACATGATATTCCCCCGGTTGCAAGGTCATACTTTGAGCACCGCCGGTTGCATTATATGTACCTCCGTTCAGGTAGTCATACCATGTTCCCGAAGTTTGAAAACTAACTGTACCGGTTTGAGGGACTACGTCAAAATTTCCCACAACACAAATTTTAGAAGTATCGGTTGAAACCTGCAGCCATTTAAAACCATTGCTGAGATCACGGGCAATCTGATTAGTTATAAAGACGTCTTTGTATAAAGGATGGAAACGAAGCTTTATCAGTGCTGCAAAAATATCATGCACACGAAGACGTTGAATATTCTGCAGGTAATCCCAACGGATCGGTTTAGGCTGAAGTTTACATTGATCATTGGAGGGATATGGTTGCGGAATAGTATTACCGGGATTGCATGACATAATGGAGTAATCATAACCCTGTTCCCCAAACTCCCAGAACATTTTTGGTCCGGGAATCGTAAATAAAAATGCTCCGCAGAGTTCAATACGCTTCAAAGCAGTGATCGTATCCTTTGTATTATAATTTCCAGAGCCGCTTCCAAATGCAATATTTTTATACATCATTCGCTCCTCATCATGACTTTCCATGTAAGTAACAAGATTTGGCTGGGTCCAGTTACGAACCGTATAAATACCTCCTTCAAAATTCCATCCCGTATTGTAACCCATGGAAGCCTGCTGATAATTATAACTCATATTACCCCAGAGCAACATGCCATAATTTGCTAAATCAATCTCTTCTGTATTAGCCGCAAAATGCTCCAGTATGACATACGAACCGGGAGATTTTAATTGAAGCGTATCATAATATCGTTTCCATATTGCAACACGACTTGAATCATATTGACTCCATAGGTTCACGTCATTTCCTGAATTAAACTGGGTAAATCCTTTTGAAAGATCGAAACGAAAACCATCCAGCTTATAATTCTGCAACCAATGCTCCACAATACGACTGAAAAAATAACGGGTAGCTGAACTTTCATGGTTAAAATCATTGAACACACTGAAAGGATGAGTGGCTGTCACATTAAACCATGGATTATTGGCGGCAGGCTGATTGGTTGCAGAGTTCCAGTAAAGAGCGGCCATCGGACAAAGCCCGGTTGCATGATTCAGGGCAATATCCATTACCACAGCAATTCCTTTTTTATGACAGGAGTCAATAAATTGTTTGAGTGTGTTCTTGGGACCATAATATTTATCCGGTGCAAAATAAAAATCAGGATTATAACCCCAGCTTGAGTTTCCTTCAAATTCATTGAATGGCATTATTTCAATTGCATTCACACCAATACCCTGCAGATAATTCAGGGTATCCCGTAGAGTATTCCAATCATGAGCTGCTAAAAAATCCCTGGGTAATAATTCATATACTACCAGTTTTCTTTTATCCGGTCTTGAAAAATTAGTTGACTGCCAGTTGTATTGCGGAGAGGCTGTTTGCAGAATACTTACAATGCCTGTTGTCAACCCGGTCGGATAGAGTTTTAAATTGGGATAGGTAGCTGAAGAAATACTTCCATCATTAGCAGGATCAAGAATCTTTTCTGCATAAGGATCTGCGATTTTTAATACCCCATCAACCAGATATTGAAAAGAATATTCTGTGCCGGATGTTAACCCGGTAAGATGAATCCACCAGTAATTCCCATCCGGTGTTTTGTTCATTTGATAAGCTGTTTGTTCTGTCCAGTTACTTCCGGGAAAATCACCAATCACGGAAACACGGGTTTTTAAAGGTGCATACAGAACAAGTGTAGCCGCTGTATTATCCGTTTCATAATTTATTCCATCTCTTACACCGGCGGGAAGAGGGGCAATAGTTATCGCGGGAGAAACATAAAATTGAACGGTATCTCTTTTTATTGTTGTTCCTATCGTTGCTTCTGCAATGGCAATATTATTTCCGGTAACAGTTAAAACAGAAGTTGCTGAAATGCCGGTGGCGCTTATTGCTGTTTGTATAACTGACCCGTTTAAATATAATTTCATGGTTGATGACTGGTTAGCAATAGCAGCGAAGTTCATACTATTACCAACCGCTGTATTTATAGGTTCAGGTTGCGGAATATACAAAGGCTGTAAAAAAGGATCAGTAAATCGCACGGCAAGAATAGCGTTATCATACACGGGCACGTACATATCACTTTGATCCGCATTTCGCTGGACCTGGCTTCCATTCCCGTTGCGAAAAAGAATGGCGATCTTCAGAATATGTTCATTTGGATCTGTAATTCCGAAATACGTACGTAACCCTCCGGTAATGGTATACTGCCATTTATTATTTCCTGTATAAGTAGTTTGTAATTGCGGCACCGGGGTATTGAATACCTGGTTGGCCGGTACCCCAAATGTTCTGACATATTTCCAATCTGTCGGGCTAGTACTGAAATTTGTTATAACGCCTATATGAACATACACATCACTTGTTGGTGTATAGTTTAATAACCCCTGGTTGCCTTTTATTGCATCCATGGTAATAACAACATTCGTAGCGGCATCATTTTCTACAGGGAAAGACGGAGTCCAGGTTAACAACTGTGCCCGCAGAATGGATATTGCAAAGAAAGGCAATAAGAGAAAGAATAGAGTCTTCTTCATAGCAAGCGTTTATGGTTTTCAGCCGCATTCCCAACTAAATTTTAGCAGGAAGGACTTCTAAGGTAATAAATATGTACTTATAACACATTAATTCAGAAAAAATTTATTTTCCTGATCTTAAACCCTGTTTGAGGGTTTCAAATTCATAACAGAGACAATTAACTTTACTCCTTAACAGGCAATTATGTACACGAAGGATGAAACAAAAAAATTACAAAAGGAAACAGCTTCGTTATTGAAGGAGCTTGAAAAAGGTATACCTAAAAATAAAATCGAAAGCCTGCTCACCATTTTACGTTTTCATGAACACCGTTACTATATTTTGAATGATCCCCTGGTCTCTGATTATGAGTACGACCGGTTATTCAAGTCCCTTGAAAAAATTGAAAAGGAAAATCCTTCACTGGTTTCTGTCGATTCGCCGACTCAACGGGTCGCTAAAGGGCTGACCAAAAATTTTCCAACTGTGCAGCATTTAGTGCCCATGCTTTCGTTGGATAATTCATATAACAATGAAGATCTTATTGATTTTGACAGGCGCGCAAGAGAACTGACGGGATTGAACAAAATTGAATATTGTGTAGAACCAAAATTTGACGGAGCCAGCATCTCACTGATTTACGAAGACGATCTTTTGGTTCGCGGGGCTACAAGAGGAGATGGAGTGCAGGGCGATGATATTACGATCAACATAAAACAGATACGATCGATTCCCCTTTCTGCAAAATTTTCTAAGTATAATCTTCAGCAGGCAGAGATACGGGGAGAAGTACTTATCAACAAAAACAATTTTTCAAAATACAATGAACAATTAATGGAACAGGGATTGGCGCCTCTTGCTAATCCACGTAATGCTGCTTCGGGAACTTTAAGAATTAAAGACCCCGCTGAAGTTTCAAAAAGAAATCTTGAAGCATTTGTTTACAGTCTTAGCGATTATACCCTGATCCGTGGAAAGCAATTGCCCAAAGAACTGCAAAACCATTCCGGTTCACTGGAAATGTTGTGGAATCTTGGTTTCAGAAGTCCGCAAAAAGAAAAAAAGATAGTAAAAGGAATTGATGCTGTCATTATTTATTGCAACGGGTTTGAATTGATGCGTGATGAATTACCTTATGAGATTGATGGCATGGTCATCAAGGTAAACGATATTGAGCTGCAGGATAGAATGGGAATGACCACCCATCATCCGCGGTGGGCCATTGCATACAAATTCAAAGCGAGACAAGGAACCAGTAAATTATTGAATGTAGAATTCCAGGTGGGCAGAACAGGTTCTATTACACCGGTTGCTAAAATTCAGCCGGTCCCTATTGGCGGTGTTACTGTTGGCTCTATTTCACTTTTCAACGAAGATATCATCCGGGAAAAAGACCTGATGATCGGCGACACTGTGCTTGTAGAAAGAGCCGGAGATGTAATTCCCTACATTGTAAAATCATTGGCCGATGTAAGAACCGGGTCTGAAAAGAAAATTGTTTTTCCAAAGACCTGTCCTGTTTGCAGCAGCAAACTTTTTAAAGAAGAAGGCGAAGCTGTATGGAGATGTATCAACATTGAATGCCCGGCGCAGGTTGTTGAGCGCATCATTCACTTTGTGAGCAAGGACGCTATGGATATCCGCGGTTTTGGAGAAGCCAATGTAAAAAAATTTTATGAGCTCGGCTTCCTGAAAGACATTCCCGGCATTTACAAACTTGATTTTGAAAAGATCGGGGTTTTGGAAGGCTTTGGAAAAAAATCAATTGAGAATTTACAATCGGCCATCGACAATTCCAAAACACAACCATTGCATCGCCTGATCTTTGCTCTTGGGATCCGCTATGTGGGTGAAACAACGGCCAAGGTACTCGCACAAAACATCAATCATTTACTTGACCTGAAAAATTTTTCTGCTGAGGAGCTTCAGAATTTTGAAGATATCGGGCCTAAGGTAGCCGGAAGCATTCATCAATTTTTTAAAAACAAAGACAACATAGGCATGCTTCAGGAATTGGAAGAGCTGGGTATTCAATTACGAAATTTAAAAAAGGATCATGCCACAGGTGGAAACTTAGAAGGGCTTAGTTTTTTATTTACCGGGACCTTGCCTACTTTGAAACGAAGTGAAGCTGAAGAAATGGTTGAACAAAACGGGGGAAAAATTCTTGGCGCCGTCAGTAGTAAACTTAATTATCTTGTAGTGGGTGAAGAGGCCGGGAGCAAACTGGAAAAAGCAAAAAAAATAAATTCGGTAAAAATAATTTCAGAAGCAGAATTTTTGAAGATGCTTTCTTAATCTCATTTTAAAAAAATTACCTACCTTGAAAATCCTTTCAAGGCATTGACCTCGTACTTTGTCCAAACTACTATCCGATCCTGGTTAAAAATGTGTAACCATGATCAAAAAAATTCCCGGAGAGATCTGGAAACACTTATCGTTTCCCGGTTGGAAAGAGTTGAGAAACTGCTACGCAATTTCTTCCAGTGGCCGTATTGCCAGTTATAAGGATGATATTTTAAGAGACGGAAAAACCCTGACAGGTTCATTAACCACGGGTTATCGGACACTTAACCTCCATCGTCCCGGCAATAAAGGTACTTTGTATATTCATCGCGAGATGGCAAGACTATTCCTGAGACGCCCATCTTCCCGGCACAAATATGTGATTCATCTGAATCATGACAAACTGGATAATTATTTTAAAAATCTGAAATGGGCAACTCTCGAAGAAATGATCGATCATCAACAGGGTAGCCCTGCAAAAATTGCTTACAAAGAAAAACAAGCAAATAAAACCGTTGGTCTTAAGCTTACTGCCGTGCAGGTCAAAAAAATTAAAGGCATGCTGAATAACAGGGACAGAAAGATCACCATCAGGCAACTCGCTACCAAATACTCCGTTAGTGAAATGACCATGTACCGCATTAAAAGCGGGGAAAACTGGGGAAGAATAAATTGAAAAAGGATTAACAGGATTTTTCAGGAAAAAAGGGCAGTATTCCTGAAATTAGGTTTATCGTTAAGTGTTATCCTGTAAATCTTGTTCAATGAAAAAATATTTTTTACTTGTTTTCTGCCACAGCCTGCAAATTGCTGCTTTTTCTCAAACAGGGCCGGACATTAAAAATCTGGTATTTGAAGGAGCCGGCATCAGGGGTATTGCTTATTGTGGGGCTATCCAGCAAATGGAATCTAAACATTTAATGCAACATGTTGAACGTGTTGCCGGGACTTCCGCAGGGGCCATCGTTGCTCTTACTATTTCAATAGGTTATTCCGGAAAAGAGATCCAGGACCTTATTACTGAAACTAATTTTAAAAAATTTAATGACGGAAGATACCTGTTCATCGGGGGCATCAACCGGGTGAATAAATATTTTGGCTGGTACAGGGGAAAAAGAATGGTAAAATGGCTGGAAAAGATCATTGAACATAAAACGGGTAATGCTGATATCACATTTGATGAACTGCATCAAAAAGGTTTCAAAGATCTGTATATAACAGGCACCTGTCTCAATAAACAAAACCTTGTCGTTTTTTCCTACAAATCATACCCGACAATGAAGGTGAAAGATGCTGTACGAATTTCCATGAGCATCCCATTATATTTTGAAGCTGTGTTCATAGATAAAGATGGAAACATAATTCACCATCCAAAAGAAAAACAGGATCTGGATATAATGGTTGACGGAGGATTTACTGGAAATTTCCCCATTCGGGTTTTTGACACAATGGCTACAAGCCAGGCAACGATTGGTTTCAGGATTGACACAGACGAGCAGATCACAATTGACAAAAAAGAAAAAAATCTTGCGTCCATGCCGGTTGATAATCTTAAACAGTATGTCAACGCCTTTTATAATATAGTAATTGAAAATCTAAACCGGCAGCAACTGACTGCCGAAGATTGGCAAAGAACTATTTCCATCAGCGATGGAAAAATCGGCCCGAGGATCAGGAAACTATCGCAAAAAGAAATTCAAATTTTAATTGAAAATGGAAGGCAGGCAATGAAAAACTATTTAAATTGACAAGCTAAAATTTTAAAAGATCATGCTTCAGCCTGCGACTCTTAAATTTTTAAAAGACCTGAAAAAGAATAATAATAAAAACTGGTTTGATGCTCATAGAAAAACATACGAAGCTGCGAAAGAAGATTTTGAAAATTTCATACAGGCTGTACTCAATAAACACAGCAAAAATGATCCGGACCTGAAGGAGCTAACTGCAAAAAAATGTTTGTTCCGCATCAACCGCGATGTTCGTTTTTCAAAAGATAAATCTCCTTACAAAACAAATTTTGGCGCCAGCATGGACAAAGGCGGAAAAAAATCAGGCCTGGCGGGTTATTATTTTCATCTTGAGCCTGGCAAAAGTTTTTTAGGGGGCGGCCTCTGGATGCCGCAGCCCGATTCGTTGAAAAAAGTAAGACAGGAAATTGATTATTGTTTTGGTGAATTCAAAAAGATCGTTGCTGCAAAAAAATTCAAATCGCTCTACAATGAATTATATACCGGCGAAGGGGTACAATTAAGCAAGGTACCCCAGGGATTTGAAAAAGATAACCCGGCTGCAAGCTATTTAAAATTTAAAAGCTGGCTGGTGTTAACTGATGTAAGCGATCCTGTTCTTACATCCACCGATCTCTTTAAGAAAACCATTGAGGGATTTGCTGTGCTTCAACCATTTATAAAGTTTTTGAACAGGTCACTTGAATAGCTTTTACATTTTTGCAACAGTATAAAAAGTTAAGGGGCTTTTATACTAAGAAAAACCATATTAACGTTGTAGTCAAAATCGTCCCATTATGAAAAAAAATCTACCCTTTTTTATTGTTATTGCCTTTCTGTTTCTCCTTTCCTGCAGTCATAAATACTATACATCCTCAACCTTTGAGCAAAAAACGAGGAATCATAAACTGGTTGCTATTATGCCGGCGGAAATGATCTTTACCGGTAAACAACCGAACAACCTGGCACCCGGTGATATTGCAAAAATTGAAGAGTCTGAAAGCAAGAATTTCCAGCAAGCCCTTTGCAACAGTATTTTGCGCTATGCTGATTCAAGAAAATATTTTACATCCGTCAGTTTCCAGGATGTCCTCATCACGCAAAAGTTATTGGAAGAAAATAACATCACCATCAAGGACTCATGGAAAAAGGATGATAAAGAATTAGCACAGTTACTGGGTGTTGATGCTGTTGTAAGAATGCGGATCCAGAAACAGCGGTATATGAGCGACCTGGCGTCGTATGGTGTCACTCTCGGGAGGCAAATTATTTATAATACAGGAATAACCTCCAGAATCCCGGTACCCTATGTACCTAACAAGACGAATGATATTTATGCCAGCTGTAATATTGTCAGCGATAATCAGACACTCTGGAATGACAATTATAAATCGGCTTCAGATTATAATACTCGCGCTGATCTGGTCATTGAAAATATTACCGATAATTTCGGAAGGCATTTTCCCTATAAACGGAGGAGATAATAAGTGATTTTACGGGTTGACGTGATTATTCTTTATAAGCTAATCAGAGTTTTGTTTGTATATTTTTTCTACGGCAGAAATATTTTATCTGTCTTTTATCTTTTACTAAGCTTTTTATCATTAAAAATGATGGCAATCGGCATTACCATCTTCATAAAACGTCCTCTGTCACTCCACCCAGGGTAACAGTTTTCAGTGTACTCAGGACCTGGCGCCTCCATATATGTCTGATGTTGCATCATAATGTTGCGCCCAATAATTTACCCTCTTAATCGAACAGGTGTCGGATAAAAAGGTGCCTACCCCCAAGCAAAAAATGCCTTAATTTTTAAGAGAGGCATAAAATTATCTACTGTTTAAAGCCTTTTTTGATTTTTCATTTTTTACCATTGATGTAGCTGGAAAATAGCTTAAAACATTTGTAACAATAATCCGTTTATCTTCTTGTGTCTTAAAATTTTTAGTCCCCAATCTTTAAAATCAACAGGCCTCATACGATTAAGAATAGCATAGACACGGCGCATATTTAATCCTCAATGATTATTGTTTAATCTTTACATCTGATTTCTTCGAAGTCTTATTAATTTTAATGCCTGACCCATAATTAACGATTGGTATGGGGGGTGAATAAGATAAAACATTTGTAACAATAATCCGTTTATCTTCTTGGGCAGGGTAACTACCTCTTGCTCTATTTAGTACATAATCCTGCCAAAAAATATCCACATAATTATTATCAGCGGCTGTCCCTCCGGCAAAAAGAGGGATAATTATAAGTTTATTCTTACAATTCTTTGGCTGCCATTCCTTAAAGTCATTCGGTGTCATCCGGCTAAGAATAGCATATACTGAGTCTCTATTTTTTTCATCAGCCACTAAACGTATATCCTTTACTCTGCTAGTACTATCCATTTCAATAAAAATCATGATAAATTCTGATTTTCTATTCTCCATTTTTGTTTCATGATTTCTTACAAAATCTGTAATAACCGGGTAAAGTAGCTGGTTAAGCTCTCTCTTTGTCAGGCTTGTGGTTTGTGATAAACCTTGCAAAGAAACTATTGAGCAGATTACGAATTCTAGAATTTTTTTTGCTTTCATAATTTTTCTTTTCAAAAAATTAATCACATGGATTCTTCATATGAAGTGAATCTCTAAACCAATTATGCGATAAAGCGCAACCAGGATATGACATACTTGATATTGCGACATCAAATTTTTCCGCCCAACCATTAACATACCTAATAGTACATGTATCTCCCGCGAGGCCGGATAACCACGCCGAAGTTTTATAAAGTCCTCCCCAAGCTAAGTTTTTTGCTACATATTGTCTAAGAGAATCAGATACAGCCATATTACCATGTTCAGCAGTATGTTGTTGTAAAAAGTCAATATAATTTTGCGCCATTGAAATATGCTGATTATCGGGTGTCATTATTTGATGTGTAAGCCATTCCCAATGAAGAGGAAAATGCAGTTTTAAATAACCACTATCAATGTTTCCGATAAAATATTGTCTCAAGCAATAATTAATGTACGCATGTATAGCCTCATGGAGTATTGAAGAAATCACAAATTCTTTTGAACCATGACGAAAAAAATAAGGATTAAGATAGATTGTATCTGTAAAATGAACATTATCATCAGTCCCTAAATAGATATGTCCAGGGGTGGTATAAGCATTTGCACTATCAGAAGTCAAATTCCAGCCTATAGCAAAAGTTAAATGATCATATTGAGAAACACCAAAATTACTGAATAGTTCCAATTGAGCTGCTTGATTAACATTTGTCAAAGTATCATGTAGCAGCCGATAAACACAAGGAAAACTATCACGTACATCATTGTTTATTCTAATTGAATCTGCTTGGTATGGGTCAAATCCACCACCATCAGGGACAGGATTCCATCCAATTGGTAAATTAGTAAGGCATCCCGTACCATTAGGGTCAGAACCCTGTGGGTCCGGGATTGCTTTGCAAGGGTCTGTATCAGACCAACCGTCTCCGCCGCTTCCTAAACCACCACTCAAAGGACCTCCATCGCCTCCTCCGCTACTCTCATACCAACTACAAATTGTTTCATCATGATCCCAGCATCCACAGGTAGGGTCACAATCCCCATAAGCTCCGCAACAATCACTTCCTCCGTCATCATCCCAACAAATATCATAGGTTACACAATCCATTTCAAACATGCCAAATCTGGCTCCGTCAATATTATCTGAGGATGATTCATGCTTGGTTACAAATAAACTTCCACCATGACTCAGATCAGCTATGTGAGGAGAACCCTGCTCTAAAGGGAATAATCGTGGATCTAAAATACGAAGCTTATTATGTTTAAATACTCTTTGTTCAAATAGGGCAAATAAGTTAAAAACATCCTTGGCATTCCATTTTGTAGTATCCCGAAAATCAAAGCCATATTCTTCATAATGATTAGCTCCCAAAAGATAAAACAAAGAATCATGGCCATCAATATATGCTATTAGTACAGAAGTAATACAATCATAACTATCCTTGGCAAACGGGATATAAACCAGGTCAGAAAGATCAGCAGATGTTCTACCTAATGATCTGTCTACAAAAAGTGCTTTATTCCAAAGAGGATAACCAAAGTTTTTTACAACCTTACTTACAAAATGTTTCTTGTCATTTTGTTTGGTTACAAAATCATGTATTTTTCTGATTGGGCTGGGAGTAGAAGAAGAAATTGCAAAAAATTTTTCTTCAGGATTAACTTCTTTTTTAAGTGTGCGATCAAACTTTCTACAAGCATTAATAATAAAAATGCTGCTAAAGCATATTATAAAAATAGCTATCAATGTCAGCAGCGGCGTCTGAAAAAATTTTCTTTTCATAAAACAGGTTTTGGTTTTTGTATATCAATAAACGATCTCAGCTTCATAGTGTCATTAACCATCACCTTTCTTCTGTGCAGTTGTGTAAGCTTTTTTAGCGGGCAGAAACAAATATTATTTATTTGCCGAACAAAACAGCACCTATTTATAAAATCCGTACATATACCTACGTCTTTACCCGTAGCAGTAAGGTTGTTCTGAATTTTATTTTTTCGTCGGGAGTAATTTTTAAAAGAAATCGAAATAAAAAAAGAGAATTTCTCCTGGCTATAAAGATTCCAGGTCAATTCTCTTTAAACATGGTTTCGAAAAATATGAAGACACTAAAACAATAGATTCGACTATTCAACTTTTGCATCTATTGTGGCAGGACAGTAACTCAACATTGCA